>Ga0209415_10001821_pt1 | contig 40214 bp, 30 predicted proteins | sample PeaSoiSIISIP2007_FD_187696 | JGI IMG/M metagenome (GOLD analysis project Ga0209415, IMG submission 187696) | Peat soil microbial communities from Weissenstadt, Germany - SII-SIP-2007 (SPAdes) (version 2) | ecosystem: Environmental > Terrestrial > Soil > Wetlands > Peat | place: Germany...
GGTAGCGGATGGGGGCGAGGAGGTCGGCGAAGGGGACCTCGTAGGTGGCGGCCCAGGCGTCGAACTCGTCGTGGAACTTCGAGGCCAGATAGGGCCGGTAGTCGACGACGTCGGCCCCGCAGTGGGAGTCGGCCGAGATGACGGTGTAGCGGCGTTCCATGACGATCAGTCTCCCTCAGGCCGGTTGACTCGGTGAAGCGGTATGGCTCTGGTAGCCGGATGGTTCAGTGAAGACCGGATGGTTCAGTGAAGAAGGGTGGGGGGGAGCTGGCCTTTGGCGATGGCGTCGGCCCGGGAGTGAAGCAGCGGCCCGAAGCGCTCGGAGCCGGGACCGAGGATGTAGCGACCCTCGTCCAGGTGCTCGAGAACCTGTCCCCCGAGCCAGTCGAGGTCGACCACCTCGGCCGGGAGGCCGGCCGCCTCGAGCTGGGCCTTGAATTCGGGGAAGGTCGTGCCGGGGGCCGGGGGCCGGGGGCGGACCCGTTCTAGCTCGGCGGGCCGGTTCCTGGCCGCCGTCCACAGCCCCGTGTCGAGGAGACCGCCACCCGGGTAGAAGACGTGGGCGCCGACGGCGGCGCCGGTGGTGCGGAGCTGGTGGGCAACGGCCTCGATGAAGCAGGAGACGGCCGCCTTGGACGAGGCGTAGACGCTGGCGTAGGGGACGGGGGCCACGCCGCCGTCACCGGACGAGGTGGCGACGATCTCCCCGGAGATGCCCGCCTCGAGCATCCGGGGCAGGAAGGTGAGGACGGTGGCGGCCACGCCGAAGACGTTGACCGAGAAGCACCAGCGCCAGTCGTTGATCTCCTGCTCCCAGGGCAGGCCGCCGCCGCCCGAGGTGACACCGGCGTTGGCGAAGAGGAGGTCGCAGCGGCCTTCGTTGCCGTAGACGTCGTCGGCCAGGGCCTCGACCGAACGGGCGTCGGCGACGTCGGTGCGCACTCCGCGGACGGTGCCGAACGATGCCAGATCGTCGATGGCGCGAGCTAAGGCGGTGTCCTCCACGTCCGCCACCACGACGTGGGCTCCTCGCGTGAGCAGTGCGTGGACGAGCCCCCGGCCGATGCCGCCGGCGCCGCCGGTGACGACGGCCACCTTCCCCTGGTAGTCCACCGGGGGCTAGTCCTCGCCCAGCGGCGAGAGGTCGTCGTAGCGCTGATGGATGAAGGGGATGAGCCAGTCCGCCGGCACCGTTGAGTGGATGCGGCCCTTTTGGATGGCATTGCGCTCGCCCAGGGTGACGTCCACGAGCGAGAGGACGGGGATGTCGGCCACGGGATCGAAACGTGAGTCGCGTAGAAGCAATTCGCCTTCGCACCTCTTCACCCAGCGGACCGTTTCGTCGCGGGTGCAGTAGACGAGGCTGGGATCGCCGTCGAGGCCCTTGCCGTCGGGGGCGGGGAGGGCCTTGAAGTAGAAGTCCGTCCGCGTCTCGGGCGGGGGGATCTCGAGCGACTCGGTGGTGCGGCCGGTGAACTCGGCGAAGGTGACGCCCATCCGCGTCATCGTGCCTCGGACGGCGTCGCCGTCGATGTCGACGCTGACCTGGCCGATCTTCTTGGGCTCCCCGAAGGTCTCACGGCCACCGATGACCGACTGCTCGGTGCTCATGGGCATAAGGAGGCAGTAGTAGCCGTCGGTGCCTTCGTGGCTGCAGCGGACCGAGAAGCTTCCGGCGCCGAAGGTGGGCAGCCCCGCGATGTCGACGGTGGCGAAGGTGGCCTTGGCCAACGGTCTGTCGGGTGGCTCGAGGGGTTTGGGCAGCACCGAGGCCACCACGTCGGGATCCGTCTCGAACAGGGCCACCAAGACGGTCGACCAGGCCCCGACGGAGGTCTTCTCGACCTCCCGGCTGCGTAGTTGATCCGGCGTTCTCGCCGCATAGCGGACGGCCACGGCTGCCCCCTTTCACGGGCACCGTCGTCGCCGGCCCCCGTGCGCATCGTCGCAGCGCCCGGTGGCAGGGTCAACTGCAGCCGGAAGAGATTGTCATCTCGCTCGTCAGGGGTTACACGCGAACGACATCGACGAGGCCCTCGAGCCCGCGCAAGTCCTCGTGATTGCGGGAGTAGAGGGGCAGACCGCCTGCACAGGCGGTTGCCGCGATGAGGAGATCCAAGGCCCGGGCACCCCGTGCCTTACGGCCGGCGGAGATGACGGCCGCGTACACCCGACCGTAGGCACGCGCCGCCTCGCCATCGAAGGGGAGGGGATCAAAGGCCGCCTCTGCACGTTGCAGCCGATCTTGTCGACGCGCCCGCTCAACGGCGTCGTCGGTGGCATGAGGCCCGGCCGCCAGCTCCGCCATCGTGACGGCGCTGACGGCCAGTTCCACTGGCAGCTGTGCCGGATCGAGATTTTCCAGGTCGACCACGACGGACGTGTCGATGACGCCCCGAGGGGGGCGTCGATCGTCAGCCACGAGGCCCGGGTGCCTGGTCGGCCACCGCGTCAAGGTCGGCGCGCAGTCTCACGATGTCGACCGGGGGGGCGTTGCGGAACAGGGCAATGGCCGTCTCGGCCCCTACGAAGCGGTGTCGGCGCAGAGGGGCGAGCTCTCCGACCGGCACCCCGTTTCGGGTCACCACGAAGGTTTCGCCCCGGTCCAGTTGACGCATGATCTCGCCGCTCTCATTTCGTAGCTCACGTTGGGTGATCTCCCTGGTCATGGGCTAATCGTAGCACGGCGTGCTACATAACGGGGGACCCTGTCGGGTGTGGTCCTTCGACGACCGCCGCGGGCCTCCGGGACCCGGTGGCGAGGATCGAGCCCACGATGATGAGAGGAAAGCCCACGGCGATGCCGACGGTGAATTTCTCGCCCAGGAGAGCCACGCCGAGGAGGACGGCGACGGCCGGGTTCAGATAGGTGATCACCGTGGAGCGGCCCGGGCCCACTTCGGCGATGAGGGCGAAGAAGACCAGGAAGGCGAGGGCCGTGCAGATGAAGGCCAGGCCGGCCACGGCGCCCACGACTTCGACGGTGACGTGCGCCGGAAGGTGGGTGAGCGCGACGGGGGCGTAGAGCACGGCCGTCAGGGCGACCGATGCGCTCACCACGCCCAGGCTGGGGAGGTCGGAGAGCCGTCGGCTGATGACGAGTGGTCCGATCGAATAGCCGATGGCGGGCACGGCGATCTTGGCCACCGACACCAAGTCGGCGCCGCGCAGGTCGATGCCCACCAGGGCGGCGACACCGGCGAATCCGACGACCAGACCGAGGAACCGACGCCCAGTGATGCGTTCGGTGGCGGGGCTGACGGCCCGGTAGAGCACCACGGCGATAAGGGGGACGGTGGCGATCAGGAGCCCGGCGGTGGAGCTGGTGAGGTGTTGCTCGGCTTCGGACAGAAACAACCATGGGAGCGCCAGCTCGACGGCGGTGTAGGCGAGGATCCAGCGCCAGTGCGGCAGCAACGGACGCAGCTGACCGCGGCGGACGGCGATGGGGATGAGGAGGATGGCGGCCGGCAGGGTCCGGGCGAAGACCAAGGTGGCGGGGGAGAGCTCCCGGACGGCCACGCGGATGAACAGGTAGGGGGTACCCCAGATGATGCTCATGGCCACAAAGAGCAGCCAGCCGCGCCGGGACATCCCTCCGTCCTACTCTGTCCCGGGACGGCGGCGCGACCGGGTCAGGAGGACGACATGAAGGTGCCGGGGCTCGCACCGACCTTCCGCCACGTCGACGACCCCGACGTCGGCTGGCAGCAGGTGAAGGCCATACGACGGGCCGACGGATCGGTGGCGTCGGTGTGGGAGAAGTGGTTGGCCTTCTCACCCGAGCCCCAGTACCTGTCGCTCTACGCCAAATGGGATCCCGGCGTGGTGGTGCGGCGCCACGGTCACTACAGCCCGCACGTGCTGTTCGTCATCGAGGGGGAGATGTGGTGCGGCGAACGGCATTGTCCTGCGGGTACCCACATCGAGCTGCCGTTCGGAGCCGCCTTCGGTCCCTTCGTGGCTGGCGACAACGGCACCGTGCTGCTCGAGGTGATGATGGGCGATCCCCGGTCATGGGGCGACGATGCCGAGGCGTTTCACGAGGCACTGGCCGACCGCGGGGCCGAGGCCTTGCCCGACCCCGAGATCGAGCTGCCCGCATGGCTGGTGGATCTCCGGCAACGGTGGGTGGCGGACGGGGAGACGAGTGACGCCTGAGCGGTCCCGCCGTGACGGTGGCGGACCAGGGCCTGCGTCGGGCGGAGCGTCGCGGTCCCCCTCATCTGATTAGATCGGGAGATCGACAGGCCTCAGGAGCGATCCGAGCTCGAGCACGTCAGCATTCACGGCCATGACATGGCCTTTCGCCGGGCCGGCCACGGTCCGGCCATCCTGCTCATCCACGGGATCGCCGGCAGCTCGAAGACGTGGGAGCAGGTGATCCCCCTCCTGGCCCGGGACCACACCGTGGTGGCGGCCGATCTGATCGGCCACGGCGACTCGGACAAGCCGCCGGGCGACTACTCCCTCGGTGCCCACGCCAGCGCCCTACGCGACCTCCTGAGTGTCCTGGGCATCGAGCGGGTCACGGTCGTCGGCCAGTCGTTCGGCGGCGGCGTGGCTATGCAAATGTCGTACCAGTACCCCGAGAACTGCGAACGGCTCGTCCTGGTCGACAGTGGCGGTCTGGGTCGGGACGTGAGCTGGCTCCTGCGCCTGCTGACGGTCCCCGGCGTCGAGTACACGTTGCCGGTCCTCTTCCCCCGCTTCGTACGCGACCGGGGAAACCAGATGCTCCAATTCCTCCATCGGGCCGGATTTCGCCATGCCCGGGCGGTCGAGGTGTGGCGGGCCTACGCGTCGCTGACCGAATCGGAGAACCGGATGGCCTTCGTCCGCACCCTGCGCTCGGTCGTCGATCCCGGCGGTCAGTCGGTGAACGCCATGGACCGGCTCTACCTCGCCGCCCGCATGCCCACCCTGATCATCTGGGGTGATCAGGACAAGATCATCCCGGTGCGCCATGCCCACGACGCCCATGAGGCGTTGCCGGGGAGCCGGCTCGAGATCATCGAAGGCGCGGGCCATTTCCCCCAGGTCGAGGAGCCGGTCCGGTTCGCCGAGATCCTGTCCGACTTCATGGACGACACCCGGCCGTTCCACTTCACCGCCGCGCAGCGGCGCCAGATGTTGATGACCCACGTCCCACCGGCGTCTTGAGCCGGTGGGCGCGCGCTTTCAGCGCACGTGGTGAGGGACCTTGGCGTACCAGGTCCCGGTCTTGCCGAACTCGGCCTGGCAGTCGATGGGGCCCTGCTTGGCCGAGGAGTTGATTCCCTTGTGCACGAGTGTGCCCATGAGGAGGCAACCGGCGCTCCCGTCTTCCCCGGAGGTGACCGTCAGGGCGATGGTCCTTTTCTGCAGAAGCCAGACACCGTTGTCCGTGATCGTCCCGTAGAGGAGATTGAACGTCCCGTTGGCGTTGATGGTGATCGTGGTGGCCGCTCCCCCCTCGGTGATGATGCCCCCGTCGAAGTAGTTGTAGAGACCCACTGGATTGATGGCCGACGGCACGCTTGCGGTCGCCTGGGCCGGACCGGCGGCGACGATGCCCAAGCCGAAGAGCACCACCGCCGCGGCGCCTGAGAACAGACAGACTCGTGTCCCCCAAGACTTCATTGCCCCACCTCCATGATCGTCCGCCGACGACGAATGCGATGAGCGGATGGTATCGGGAAGTCGCCTCGACCGCCCTGTCAAAGTGTGGCGGCAAAGTGGGGCCGCCCTGCGGATCCTCATTCGCCTCGTCAGCCTCGGCTATAACGCGCGCAACTCGGCTACAACGCGCGCAACTCGGCCGCTGGTGCCAGACGCAACACATGCGCCGGTCGGACCGGGAGTCGCTTGGGGAGGGTGACCGACAACGAGCCGTCGCGCACCTGCCAGTCGATCGGTGTGTCCACGCCCAGGAGATCGACATGGTCCAACGCTCCCGCCGCCACGCCGCGCAGGACGACGTCGCGGGTCCCGGGAGGACTGAGCAGCGTGGCGTAGAGGGCCTGGGGCCCGAGCGTGAAGCGCACCTCGGTTCCCTCGGACGTGGTGGTCGACGGCACGGTCCAGGGTCGGGTGCCGTAGATGGCCTCGCCGTGGACCTCCAGCCACCGGCCCAGTCCGGCCAGGGGGGCGACTTGCCATTCGGGAAGTGTCCCGTCGGGGGCGGGACCGACGCCGATCAGCAGATTCCCGTTCTTGGCCACCACGTCCACCAGGAGCCGGACGAGTTCGGTGGTGGAGATGATGTCTTCGGGAGCTTCGTTGTGGTTGGCCCCGAAGCTGTGGCCGACTCCCCTGGTGGCCTCCCACTTTCTCTTCACGATGTGCTCGTGCTGGGTGTATTCCTGGGTGGTGAAGTCGGCGTGGCGGACGCCGGGGAAGGTCAGCTGTTTGTACCTGTCGGGTATCAGCCGCCATCCCCGCTCGATGGCGGCGGCGGCCACCCGGACCGCCGCGTCGACGGTCGGTCCCCGCCGCGACGACTGCAGCCACCGGTCGTTGATCAGGCCGTCGTCGACGGTGTTGTAGTAGTCGGCGAAGAGTGCCGGCAGGTCGCCGGCCGGTGGCCAGCCGATGTCGTTCCACAGCACCGACGGCCGGTAGCGGGTTACGAGCTCTCGGACATGGCCGGCGGCATAGGCGGCGTAATCGGCGCCGGTGGGGCCGGCGAGCAGGGCGTCGGCCAGGGTGCGCATGACGACGGCGTTGTAGGGCCAGTCGTAGCCGCCCGAATAGTAGAGACCCATCTTCATGCCCTCGTCCCGCACGGCGTCGGTCATGTCCCCGACGAGGTCACGGGCCGAGTGGTAGGCGCCTTTCACCGGGTGGCGTAGCGCCGTGGGCCAGAGACAGAAGCCGTCGTGGTGCTTGGTGGTGAGCACCACGTAGCGGGCCCCCGCCCGTCGGCACACCGCGGCCAGGCCGCCGAGGTCGGCCCGCGACGACGCCTCGAAGAAGAGCGGCACGAACCCGTCGTAGGGGAAGTCGGGACCGAAGGTGTCGTCGTGATGGCGCCGGGTGGGGCTTCCGGGCAGCTGGACGGTGTTGGCGTACCACTCGGCGTACGGGTTGTGGCGCAGCATCCAGGCCGGACCGTGGCGCCGCAGGATCGTCTGGATGTCGGGCACGCGGTCGGCCCAGGCGGGTACCGAGTAGAGACCCCAGTGGAGGAAGACGCCGAGCTTGGCGTCTTCGTACCAGGTCGGGGCGCGGTGGGTGGAGACCGACTCCCACGTGGCCTCGTACGACGTGTCCGGGCTCACGAGAAGGTCACGTGGCGGATCAGAGGGCGAGGGGAAGTGGTGTGTAGGCAAGCCCGTGCGCCTCGGCCACCGGCTCGTACGTCACCTTGCCCTCGACGACGTTCACCCCCCGGGCGAGGGACTGGTTCTTACGCACCGCCTGGCGCCACCCGAACTCGGCGATCTCGAGCGTATAGGGCAGGGTGGCGTTCACGAGGGCGTGGGTGGAGCTGTGGGGAACCGCTCCCGGCATGTTGGACACGCAGTAGAACAGTGAGTTCGCCACCATGAACGTGGGATGGGAGTGCGTGGTGGGGCGGCTCGATTCGAAACAGCCCCCCTGGTCGACCGAGATGTCGACCAACACCGATCCGGGGCGCATCCGGGCCACCAGCTCGTCGGACACGAGCGTGGGAGCGCGCGCACCCACCACGAGGACGGCACCGATCACCACGTCGGCGTCGAGACAGGACTCTTCGATGGCGTGGGTGCTCGACGCCACCGTCTCGAGCGCGCCGCGGAAGTGGTGGTCCACCTGGCGGAGCCGTTCGAGGTTGCGATCGAGGATGGTCACGTTGCAGTGGAGCCCGACGGCCAGCGTGGCCGCGGCCATGCCGACGATGCCGGCGCCGAGGATGACGACGTTGGCGGCCCGGACGCCGGGGACGCCACAGATGAGTACGCCCCCGCCGCCGCCCGGGCGCATGAGGTGGTGCGCTCCGACGATGGGCGCCATCCGTCCGGCCACTTCGCTCATGGGAGTGAGCAACGGCAGCGAATCGTCGGGCAACTGGACGGTCTCGTAGGCGATGGCGGTGTTGCCGCCGGCCAGCAGCGCCTCGGTGCAGGCGCGGGAGGCGGCCAGGTGTAGATAGGTGAACAGCGCCTGATCGCGGCGCAGACCCAGCCGGCCGTACTCCTCGGCCACGGGCTCCTTCACCTTGAGTACAAGGGCGGCCTCGGCCCAGATGTCGGTGGGGTCGTTGACCACGCGGGCACCGGTGTGAACGAAGTCATCGTCGGGGATGGACGAACCGGCGCCGGCGCCGTGCTCCACGTAGACGCTGTGGCCGGCCGAGGTGAGCTCGCGTACGCCCGCCGGCGTGATGGCGACCCGGTATTCGTCCTCCATGAGCTCCTTGGGCACGCCCACGATCACGGGGCCACCTCACCGGTGCGTGGTTCGAGAGGGGGGGTGGGAACGGAGATGGCGGGGTGCTCGGAACCCCCGTCGATCTCGAAGACCTTCCCCGTCACCCACGACGACGCATCCGACACCAGATAGAGGACGGCGCAGGCGATGTCCTCGGGCTCTCCCGGGCGTCCCATGGGCGTGCCCGCCAGGAATTGCCGGCGAAGGTCGTCGTCGGTGAGCACGACGTCGAGCGAGCGCGTCGCCACCCCGCCGACGTCGATGGCGTTCACCCGCACCCGGGGGGCCAACTCGGGGGCGATGTTGCGGGTCATCCGGTCGAGTGCGGCCTTGGCCGCACCGTAGGCCACGAAGCTGGTCTGCGTCATGCTGGCCGAACGCGAGGAGATGTTGACCACGGCGCCGCCTCCGGCCGTGTCCACCATCTGGGGCGCCGCCAACTTGATGAGGGTGAAGGCGGCCGTGACGTTGAACCGGAAGGCCCGCTCGAGGAACCCCTCGCTCGTGTCCAGCGCCGCCCGGGGCATGGCGCCGCCGGCGTTGTTGACGAGGATGTCGAGGCGCCCGAACTCCGCCACCGTCCGGGCCACCAGGTTCTCGAGCGCGGCGCTGTCGGTGACATCGGTCCGCACCACGAGGGCACGGCGACCCCGGGCTCCGACCTCGTGGGCCACCTCCTCGAGGTCGGCCTCGGTCCGGGCGGCGAGCACGAGATCGGCGCCGGCGTCGGCCAGTCCCAGGGCGATGCCCCGGCCGATCCCCAGACCGGCGCCGGTGACGACGGCCACCCGGTCGACCACCTGGAATCGATCGAGGATCACCTGCGGCTCCGGTGCCGACCGAGCGTGGCGCGGCCGGCAACCGGGGGGAGATCGAGATAGGTGAGGAGACCGGGCGCGGCGGCACAGACGTAGGGGATGGCGTTGGTGCAGTGCATAGCCGTGGCCACGATGCCGGGGTTGCGCTTCAAGCCCTCGGCGATCGAGTGCGGGTGCAGCTCCTTGAAGGTCACGAGGACGTTCGGGTCACCCGTGATCTCGACTTCGAAGCGTTCGCCCGCCGGGCCGAAGACCCACGGAGGATCGAGGTCGTCTTGCCCCATGAGCCAGTTCACGGCGGCCGTGACGGCCACCTCGCCGTCCACCAGGCCCTCCCACCGGAATCGCTGGGCGGCCACCGTGCCCGGCTGGATCGGGCCGATGGGTGAGTCGATGGGAGCGGTGGCGACCGCCATGTCGTGGGTCGTGTGCAGCTCGGGGTCGAGGTCGAAGCCGAGCTCGTCGGCCACCATCCACACCGACTGCCGGAAGCCCGCCCCCAGGGCGTCGGCCATGATGCTCGTGCGCGCCTGCTCCGGCGTCTTGCCGAAGAGCATCCAATCCCGCACGACATCGGGCGCCCCGTAGGTGCGGATGTCGGAGAACTCCTCCGCCCGGACACGGGTGATGGAGCCGGAAAGCGCCGAGAGGACCAGGGGAAAGCGTTCCGTGATCCCTCCCGGATGGATGCCGGTGCCGTGCAGTGTCACACCGGCGCGCCGACAGATGTCGTCGAACCGGTCGCGCTCGGGTTGCGGCGGATAAAACCAGCCGAGCGGGGTCACCACGTTCTTGCCCGACTCGAGAATGCGGGCGATCACCGTCGGGTCGGCGAAGATCGGGCTGTAGAGCACGCAGTCGGCCTCGACCGACAACAGCGCCTCGACGTCGGTGGTGGCGGCGACGCCGATCGGGTCACGGGCCAGCAGAGTCCCGATGTCGACGCCGTCCTTCTCGGGTGAATGCACCCAGCAGCCCACCAGCTCCAGATCGGGGTGGGCCAACACCCCCTGCATGGCGGCGCGCCCCACACCGCCGCTCGCCCACTGGATCACCCGGTACGCCATGGCGGCCCCCTTCTGTCCCTGGCGAAAGGGTAGGGGAGCCGGGGGTGACGGTTCAGATGGTGGGTGCCGGCGGGTCCACCGTGTAGGCGGTGACGTAGGTCGGGTGGCTCCCCGCCTCCACGTCGGCGATCACCTGCGACGTCCCGGCCGCACAGCCGCTTCCGAAGAAGCCGAAGACGGCGTTGCCGTCGTCGTCCAGTTGCGCCTGCGCCTCCAAGCCGGTGTTGATGCCGACTCCGCTCCTCGACAGGCCGGTGGGGTTGGGAGAGATCCATACCCAGCTCGCCGTACAGCTGGCATCGAGCTGCGCCGAGTCGATCTCGACCGACTGCTCGGCGTAGACAGGGTTGGTCTCCACGTAGAAGACGGCGAAGACGTCGGAGTTACCGATGTCGTTCTTGCCCACGCCGTTGGCGTCACCCGTCTCCACCTCGGGGTTCGGGTACCCGGTGAGGCCCTCGGTCGTGACGACAGGGGGCAGCGCCTGCACCGTGGTGAGGGCCGTGTAATAAGGAGCCACCATCAGGTCGGCCTCGATCACGTTCGTTCCCGGGGCACAGTCCTCGCCCACCAGCTCGACGGTGGCGTTTCCGTCGTTGTCGAGGGTCAGAATGACGTTCTCCTCGAAGTTTCCCCGGAAGGCGATGAAGAAGACCGTCCCGCACGATGCCGCCAATTGTTGCGAACTCACGTTCACCAGGTCCCCGGCGTACGACGGGCTCGTCTCGACCTGGACCACGGTCATGACCACGGACGGACCGGTCTCCACCAGGGGATTTGGACTGGCCGTGACCACCATGACGGGAGCCGGACCACCGCTCGCCCCCCCGGACCCGCCCCCGTGATGGTGATGGTGGGACGGGGCCTTGGCCTGGGCCACGGCCGAGACCCCGAGCAGGGACGTGCTCATGACGGCGACCAGCGTGAGCAGCCGGAGCCAACCACGGCGCGTGTTTGCGGGAGTGCTCCGTGTCACCGTGCCATTGTGACGGGTGAAAGGGTGCCGGGTCGTCCTCAATCATGATGAACACGAGGTCATTGTGGACGCCTGGCTCGGGGCCGTACCCCTCGAATCGATCCTCCGGGGCCCCTGACCGGGAGCGCCGTGCCCGGTTGAGGGTCGCCCACCACCGGCACTGAGGGCGTCGACCGGGCCACACTCTGTCGGGCCGGCCACGGGCTCCCCAATATTGGGTGTTGTCCCGACCTCAGGCACCCCTTATGGTGCCCCCACTCGGTGGCGTGCTGGCCGCCGGATCAATTGTCGGGCGGGGGCCGGTCACGCGCATGTGACCCCTTCCCGGGCGGAGGGGGTCTAGATGGCGGGACGGTCGCTCGGCTTCAGTGGGCCCTTGGGGGAGCCGCGGCGGGGACGCAACCCCCTTGACCCGTCAGGACCCCGCCACCGCAACGCCCAGCCTCGCCTTCGCCGGCGTCTCGCCGTCCCGCTCGCCCTGGTCACCCTCGTGGGTGCCCTCACGACCGGGTTGCTCGGCCTGGGGTCGCGCCCCGCGGGCGCTCTTCAGTGCTTTTCGTTCTTCAATTGCTCGCCCAACAACGTCAACTTCCCCGAGCCCGGTTCCCAGCAACTTGACAACCTCCAGGTCTGCGGCATCGAAGGCAGCTATGCACCCCTGGCCTCGAAGGCCATCGACCAGGCGTTCGACAATCCGAGTGGATTCAACGGCGCCTCGAATGAAGGGAACTACACCGACAGCGAGACGTTCAAGTTCCAGCCGGCCACGGCCCTGGGTCCGGGTGACACCATCACCTTGAAGCTCCCCCATCCGGCCGAGCCCTATTCGCCATCCGGTTCGATCCTGCCGCCGGCACAGTTCCCCGTCTCATCCCTCGAGTCACCGGAGCAACTCAACTCGACGATCGCCAACCTCATTCAGATAAGTCCGACCGAGTGGTGGGTCGAGGTGTCCATCAACAACGCCCCATGGTCGGGGGGCGCCGGAACGGTCAGACTGGACGGCTTCGATCCCAACAACCCGCAAAACGTCAACAACGGGCCCGGTCCGAACGTGAGCGGCAACGCCGGCCTGTCGATCAACGGCTTCGACGTCGCCCACCCCGGCAACGGTTTCGATCTCGGGAACGTCGCCCCGACCACCACCGGCGGCACCGAGATCTTCCAGGTCACGGGCGGCAACCAGGTCGCCACGCTGGCGGCCACCGACGTCACCAACGGGCAGAGCAACGGCATCGGCATTTCCCAGACCGACACCATCACGTTCGGTACGGGCGGCGGCTCGGGCCCGTGCAGCGGGGCGGCGGCCGCACCCTCGGGCGCCGTCCCCTACCTCATCATCAAGAACAACATCGGCTACCTCGCCTCGGCCACGCCGCCCACCACGGCGTCGGGGTTCGAAAGCGTCACGCTGACCGATCCTTCGGGCGGACCCAGCTTCGGCACCGGTGACACGGTCACCGTCGATGCGCTGGATGCCACGTCACCACCGGGGTTCGGGACGGCGAGCCATGCGGCCAGTAACCCTCTGTACCAATCGTCTCAATTCTCGATCTCGACCGACGAGGACCCCATCCCCGGTTCTCCCTCGAACGCCCCCGTGTACGTGGGCAATTTCGACACCAGCAAGCTGACCAATTGCGAGTTCGACACCAATCCCCAGATCGATCCCTGCCACTCGACCCTCACGGCCACCCTGAACAGCGCCGGACAGGCCGTGACGGCGGTGAGTGACAGCAGCGGAAACACGGTGACGACCACGCTGCGCGACCAGTACGGCAACCCGGTCAATCAACAGAACGTCCAAGTGATCACCGTGGGACCGACGAACGCCGTCGTCACCCCCCAAGCTCCGCCCGCCACGCAGAACAATCCGAGTCCGGCTGCCTCGATCACCGGGGACGACGGGACCGCCACCTTCGACGTGACCGACACCTGCGCCGAAACGGCCTTCGTCACAGGATTCGACGTCACCCAGAACGTCCACGACCCGTTCCCCAATTTCGGAGAAGAAACGGCCATCCAATTCGTTCCGGGCCAGGCCCTCGCCCCCGACAGCTCGGCCTACAGCCCCTCGGTCTGCTCGGGCCGGACGACGGTGCAGTCGAGCATCGCCGTGGCGAAGACGGGCGCGACGCCGGTCGCCTCGACGGCCAGCCCACCGTTCGTGTCGACGGTCAGTACCGCCGGGGACGGTGTGTCGAGCGCCACCGTGAAGGTCGCCCTGGGCGACCAGTTCGGGAACGCCGACGCCAACGTGTGCGTGTCGCTCAACCAGCAGAACGTGTCGACGGGCACCACCACCCACGCCATCACCGGCCCGGCACCCTCCTCGGTGCCGCCGGTGTCGGCCAATTGCCCCACGGGAGCGGCCTACACCGACGGATCGGGTACGGCCTTCTTCACGGTGAGTGACACGAACGCCGAGAACGTCGCCTTCAGCGTGTTCGGACCGTCGACACCGCCATGGCCGATCAACCCCGCCGCCGACCCCGCCGACGTCGTGGCCGTCGACTTCCTCGGCGTCGACACCGGACACTCGACGGTGACGGCCAGCCAGACCAACAACGTTCCGGGCAACGGGTACCCGGCGGCAACGGTCACGGTGACGCTCCACGACACCAACAACGACCCGGAGCAGAACAAGAGCGTCACCTTGGCGTCGGCACCCTCGGACCCCTCCACCACGATCACACCGGTGGCGATCCCCGACGGGATCTCCGGCTGCTCGTCACAAGCAGCGGCGGGGACGACCGACTGCAACGGCCAGGCCGCCTTCAGCGTGGGCGACAACTGTGTCAGCCTGCCTACCCCGTGCACGTCGAGCGTGGGCCACGCCGTGACGTATCAGGCCACCGACATCAGCGACACCGTCGTCGTGAACGGCAAGAACGTCAAGCTGGTCCTCCCCCAGACGGTCACGATCTCCTTCACCTCGGGCGGGGCGACCATCTTCGCCACACCGACGACGCTGGTGGCCGACGGCCCGGCATCGTTCTCGACGGTGCAGGTCAACCTCCAGGACACGAATGGCAACGCCGTGAACGGGGCCACCGTCACGTTGGCGCCGGCGCAGGGCTCACCGCCTCTGACGGCGACCATCTCGGCCCCGGTGGCCACGACGAACGGGACGGCGACGTTCACTGTCAGTGATACCAATGCCGAGGTCGTGTCTCTCACGGCCACGACGAGCTACACGACGACCAGCGCGCTGTGCGCCAGTCTCTATGTGGGCCCGACACCGGGGACGGGGACGTGTTCGATCGCCCTCCCGGTCACGATCACCTTCATCAGCCGGCCGAACAGCTTCACCACGACGGCGTCTCCGGCATCGGTTCAGGCCGACGGTGTGACCACGTCGCAGATCACGGTGACCGCCCTCGACGGCAGCCTGAATCCGATCCCGGGGGTGTCCCTGGAGTTGACGGCTCCCCTCGGCAACACGACCGCCTTCGTCAGTCCGCCGACGGCCACGACGAACAACCTCGGCCAGGCGGTGTTCCAGGTGTCCGACACGACCGCCGAGCAGGTGACCTTCACCACGTCGTACGCCCAGGCTCAGGGTGCGGGAGCGGTGAACTGGAACATGCTCACGGCGCCGGACGGCCAGCAGACCGTCACGTTCACCCCCACACCGAACGAGCTTGAGCAGGCCAACTCGACTTTCAGCCCGGTGGCCTGTACGCCGCCCACCAACCCGGTGGGAACCGCACCGGCCGACGGAAGCTCGCCCGTGTGCGTCACCGTGACACTGAAGTCGTCGGCCACCAAGGGGATCGCCCAGCACGCGGTGTCGCTCACCACCGGGTCGCCGACGACGTCGGTGCTCCCGTCGCCGACAAGCAACTTCGGCGCCCTGACGGCGGCCAACGGCGCGGTGACCTTCACCATCACCGACACCCAGCCCGAGACCCTGCTGGTGTACGCCCGCGACCTGAACACGGGGGTGATCATCACCGCCACCATCACGATCTCGTTCTCCAAGACCGAGGCCCAGGCGTCCACCGTGGTGGCCAATCCGACGAGCCTGCCCGCCGGGGGACCGGTATCGACGATCACGGTCACGCTGGTGAAGGGCGCCGGTACCCCGATCACCGGTGACACCGTGTCGCTCACATCGTCCTCTCCCACGGTGAAGATCAGCCCAGGCACACCCTCGGGCGATACGACGACGTTCACCGTCTCCGACAGTGCCATCGAAAGCGTCACCATCGGAGCGGTCGACACCACCGCCGGCGTCACCCTGCTGGCGACGGCCACCGTCGTCTTCACTGCCAGCGAGGCCAACCAGTCGACGGTTGCCATCAACCCGGCGTCCACGCCGGCCTACGGCCCGGCGGCGACGCTCACGGTCACCGTCCGGGACAGCAACGGCCTACCGGTGAGCGGTCGGGTGGTGACGATCAGCGGGGCCACGGCGACCACGACGGTCACGGCCGAGTCGACGGCCACCTGCGCTGTCCCGGCGCCCTTCGGAACCACGGACTGCAACGGGCAGGCCAAGTTCGCCGTCTCCGACACGGCGGTGGAGAGCGAGACGCTCTCCGCCTGCGACACGACCTCGGGGAACCCCGGGGGTGCGTCGTCGGACCCGCTGTGCGGCGTGACGGTGGGGACCACCCATCTCGACCAGACGGCCACCATCTCCTTCACCACCAGCGAGTCGATCCAGTCGAGCATGACCGATCCGGTCACCACGCTGGCGGCCGGAGGGTTGCCGGGGGCCAAGCCACCGCCGGCCGGAGGCGTGGCCTGCGCGCTGGCCGCGTGCAACCCGACCACCACGGTGACCGTGACCCTTCTGAGTGGAGGTCGTCTCCCGCTCGCCAATCACATCGTCACCCTGTCGTCCTCCTCACCCACGGTGTCGATCCTTCCCGCCATAGGCACCACCAACGCGGCGGGCCAGGTCACATTCACGGTCGGTGATTCTGCGGTGGAGTCCGGCGTGGTGCTGACGGCACTCGACCGGACGACCGGGTATCGGGTGATCCAGACGGTGACGCTGAATTTCACCGCCGACGAAGCCAACCAGTCCACGGTGACGGCGACCCCCGTCAACACCAGCGGCACGCAGTGGACGGTGACGGTGAGCTTGAAGGGCCTGCCGCTGCCGGTGACGCCCGGGCACACGGTGACCCTGACGCTGACTCCGCTCACCGGGGTGTCCCACGCGCACATCACGACGCTCACGGTGGGAGGCAGGACGACGTCGGCGGGAGTGATCCAATTCGCCGTGACCGACCCCGTGACCCAGACCATGTCGGTCACGGTCAAGGACACGACCACGGGAGTGTGGCTCGTCCAGCTCTACAAGCCGCTCGTGTTCACGGTCTTCTGATGACCAGGGATGTCCGGGAATGACGAGGCACGGTCGACGCCGCCGTGACGCGCGGTTTGTCCGCCTCCTGGTGGGCACCGCGGCGATGGCGCTCGTCGTCGCCACGTCGGCGAACGCCACGTCGGCCGACACCACGACGTCATCCGCGCCCAGCTCGCTCCCTCCGGCGCCGCCCGGATTCGCCGCCACCCTGGTGACCACATATCAGTCTGAGGTGGCCACGGCCCAGGCGCTCGGGAGCCAGGGTTTCGAACCGCTGTCGCAGTACCAGCAGCAGATCTCGGCCATGAATCCCTCCTCGCTGGCCGCCATGTACTACGTCACGCAGCAGCAACCCGAGTGGAACCAGATTCCGTCGCTCATGCAGACGATCGCCGCCGACGTCCCGGACCCGAGTGGCGGCCCGGCGACGGCCACCCAATCGGCGTTGCGCTCTCCGTCGTCGAGCCCGCGCACGAAAACGGCTCTGCTGGCCGCCTACCGGATGGGGCCGTCGGGTCCGGCGAGCGGGCGCCACAGGCTGCGCCACGCGCAGCTCACGGCCGACATTCCCACCACGGCCGTCGGTCCGGCCCAACTGCAGCAGTGCCCGGTGGCCCCTCCCGAAGCGGCCATCTTCGCCGCCCAGATCGTCATCGACGTGGCCGCCGGCGTCTACAACACCGCCGTCGCCCTGGCTGCCATCAGTGAGTTCGCCTCGGACTTCGTGGCCATCGGGGTGGCCGCCGCCATCGGTGGCACCGTCCTCCTGATCGGCCAGATCGTGCACGACACCCTCGTCTACCTGCAGAGCCTGGCCAACGACTGCAACGCCGCCAATCTGGCCACGTCCGTGGCCAACATCGACAACACCACCCTGGCCACCTACAACCTGATGACCTCGATGATGTCGCTCATCGTGCAGTCGCAGTCCACCGAGACGACGACGGACCAGGACGTCCTCAACCTCCAGACGGGGCTCACCACCATCCAGCAGACGCTGGTGCAGTCCCTCACCAGCTCCACCAACACGTTGCAGAGCACCACGGGCGGCGATACCCAGGGCACGGCGACCGAGCTCCAGATCATCCAGACGGCGCTCCAGAACGATCTGACCGCCATTCAGAAGCTCCAGACCACCACCAGTCAGCAGGTGGTGAGCGGAGTGGCCACCGTCCAATCGACTCTCTCGGCCGACGTGGCGCAGGTCATCCACGAGACAGATGCCGACGCCCAGGGTCTGACAACTTTGATCACGACGGGCAACCAGCAGATCCTGAACGCCCTCCAATCCAGTTTCGCCACCACGCAACAGCAGTTCCAGGCCAACCTACAGGTCATCATCGAACAGGGACTGGCCGGGTGGGCCCCGGTCGTCCCTGAGGTCCAACTCATGCTCCCGTCGTCCATGGGCGGCTACCTCGACTCGACGCCGGTAGGCGTCCAAGAGGTGGTCACGACCGACATCGCGTCGCTGCAGAAGCTGGGTGTGGCCGTCAAGCCCGCTGCCATCACCGACCTCGCCGCCGCCAACGCGGCCCTGGCCGCCGGCAAGTACACGGTGGCGTGGACCGACTACGCCATCGCCTACCAGCTGGCCGCGTGATGACCATGTCGCCCTCGCACTGGTTGCGTGTCCGGACGCTGCGTCTGGCGGTCGGCGGTGTCCTCGTGATGACGGGGATCGTCTGGTCGGCGGCCCATGCATCGGCCGATGGCGCAACAGCGACGACCACGGCCCTCACGCAGAGCAACGCCACCGTCTCGGTCGGAGCCGAGAGTGTCGACAGCTTCGGTGTCGCCGTGACGGGGCAGAACGGGACCAGCCCTCCCACGGGGACCGTCACCGTCACCGACACCGCCACGGGAACAACGATCTGCTCGGCCACAATCGTTGCCGTGAACGGCTCTGTCTCGGGCGCCACCTGCAGCCCCACCGACAGTCAGTTCCCCGATGGCACCGCCTTCACGACGGTGGTGGCCACCTACGGCGGCGATGCCTCCAACACCGGCTCGGCGTCGGCCCCGGCCCAGAGCTTCACCGTGGCCTCGTCGACGCCGTCGAACGTGGGTCCCGCTCCGACTGGATTCGCCGCCAACCTGGTGAGCACCTACCAATCCGAACTGGCCACCGTCTCGGCCCTCGGTCAGAGCTCCAGCGTCGAGCCCCTCGGGCAATTCCAGAATCAGGTCTCGGCCATGTCCAGCGCCGAGCTCGCCCAGTTCAACAGCGTCATCCAACAGGTCCCCCAGTGGAGCGAGATCCCCGCCCTGATGGCGTCGATCGCCGCCAACTCGCCGACACTTCCGCCCGGCACCGAGGCCAATCTGTCCTCACTCAAAGTCAAGGGCTCAGCCTTCGGGGCCAAGGCCTTCTCGTCGCGCACCCGCTCGATGGTCCGTGCCGTCCTGGCGTCGGTCAGGACGCCGAATGTCGTGCTGGCCGATTCGCCCGTCGCCCCCTTCGTCCCGCAGGCGTGCCCCACGCCCCCCAGTGAGGCCTCCATCTTCGCCGCCCAGATCGTGATCGACGTGGTGACGTCCGTCTACAACATTTCACAGATCTTCGGTGAGGGGCAGGTCCTCGGCGTCTACGGGGGGATCGGATTCAGCATCGCCGCCGTCATCGCCGAAATCGTGGTCACCGCCGTCCAGATCGTCCACGACGTCCTCGTCTACCAGTTGAATCTGGCCAACGACTGCGCCAACGCCAACATCGCCGGTGAGGTGGCCAACGTCGACAACACCACGGTCGCCATCTACGGACTGATGACTTCCACGCAGACGCTCATCGTGCAGTTGCAGGCCACCCAGGCCAAGACGCAACAGGACGTCGAGAACATCGTGAACACGGGGCTCGTCACCTTCCAGCAGACGATCCAACAGGCACTCACCAGTGACTCGAACACGCTCCAGGCCACGGCGGGAGGAGACTCCCAGACGACGGGCACGGAATTGCAGATCCTCCAGACGGCGCTCCAGAACGACGACGCCACCATCGAGAAGACCGAGACCACCACCGGCCAACAGGTCGTCTCCGGTGTCGCCTCCATCCAGAGCTCGCTGGCCTCCGACCTGACGCAGATCATCAATGAGATCGATGCGGACGCCCAGGGACTCACCACGCTCGTCGTCCAGGGCAACCAGAAGATCCTGAACACCATCCAGTCCCAGGCCGCCATGACGTTGCAGCAGTATCAGGGGTATCTAAAACTCCAGATCGAGCAGGCGCTGGCCGGGTGGGGCCCGCTCGTCCCCGAGGTCAAGTTCATGCTCCCGGCCAAGTACGGCGGCTTCCTCGACTCCACGCCGGTGGGCGTGCAGTCGGTCGTCACGTCCGACCTGGCGGCGATGCAGAAGATCGGGGCGCCGGTCAAGCCGACGGCCGTCACCCTCCTGAGCGCCGGCAACACAGCCCTGGCGGCGGGCCAGTACACGACGGCCTTCACCGACTTCGCCAAGGCCTATCAGGCTCTTGCCTGAGGGACATCGGCGGGCGCGCCGGGCGGCGCTCTCGAGGAGGTTCCTGTCGGGGGTCGTCGTGGGACTGGCTCTGGCCGGGATCGTGGTGGGCGTCGTCGTCCTCACCTCGAGCTCACCCAAGAAGCCGGCGCCCCCGCCGTCGCCGGCGCCCGGTATCGACATGAGCCGGGCCACGGGCCTCGCCTGCGGCGCTCCCGTGGCCCCCGGTGCCGGACACCCGAACCCGCTGCTGTCCCAGGTCTTCAACGTCCACGACGCCACCGGCACCGCCTACGTCGTCGGCTGGCAGATCGACCCTTTCCGGGGCACGCGACGCAGCTACCGGTTCGGTACTCCCGGCAACCTCCTCGCCCTCGAGCCGGCCACCGGAGGCCCCCCGCTCGGCTACGGCACGGGGACGGTCACGTTCGGCGCCAGTCCCGAGGCGGGCACCGTCGACGCCGTCATCACCCGCAAGACAGGGCGGTCCCTGACCGTCCGAGGGTCGTGGCGGTGCGTGTCCGTGGCGACGTCCATCCCGCCGACCACGGCGGCGGCCGGGATCAGCTGAGTGTGGTGTTGTTCACCCGAGCGGGGACCACTTGACACGGACGTGGCCGAACGGAACTCCGCCGATCAGTTCCCGAAGTCCCAGCCGATGCCGCGGCTGAATTGGGCCAGCACGTTCTTGGCGATCAGGATGCGGTGCACCTCGTCGGGCCCGTCGGCCAGCCGCAGCGTCCGTGCCCCCTGGTACATGGCGTAGAGCGGCAGATCGCCCGACACCCCGGCCGCCCCCCAGACCTGGATGGCCCGGTCGACGACTCGCTCGTAGGCGGCCGGGACGAACACCTTGATGGCCGAGATGTCGGTGCGGGGATCGCCCTCGTGGGCCATCTTCTCGGCGCAGTGGATCGTCATCAGCCGGGCCGCCTGGATGTCGATGTAGGAGTCGGCGATGAAGCCCTGGATGAACTGCTTGGACTGCAACAGGCCGCCGTGCACCTCGCGCACACGGGCTCTCTCCACCATCAGGTCGAAGGCCCGCCACATCTGGCCGATCGAGTTCATGCAGTGGTAGACGCGGCCCGCTCCGAGGCGGTCCTGGGCGGCCTGGTGGCCCGTGCCCCGGCTTCCGAGCTGGTTGCCGAGCGGCACGCGCACGTCCTCGTAGACGATCTCGCAGTGGTCGCTCTCCACGCCCCAGACGTTGATGCCGCGCAGGATGTTCACGCCGGGTGTCGTTCGGGGCACGATCATCTGGGTCATCCGGCCGTTGCTGTCGGCCGGACCGTCGGGATCCTCGGTGCGGCACATCACGATGAAGAAGTCGGCCCGTTTGCCGTTCGAGGTGAACCACTTGTGGCCGTTGATCACCCACTCCTCACCGTCACGGCGCGCCGTCGTGCGCAACGATCGCGGGTCGGAGCCGGCCACGTCGGGCTCGGTCATCGAGAATCCGGACTCGAGCTTGCCCTCGATCAGAGGCAGTAGCCACGTCTGCTTCTGCTCTTCGGTGCCGTACTTCACGAGCAGCGTCTGGTTCCCCGAATTCGGGGCGACCACCCCGAACAGCGAGGCGGCGCCGATGGCATAGGCGAGGACCTCGTTCATGTAGGCGAGCTCCAGGAAGTCCAGGCCGGCACCGCCGTATTCGGTGGGAAGGTGCGGCGCCCACAGTCCGGCCTGCTTCACCTTGCTCTTGATGTCGGCCCGCAGCTTCCGGGCCTCGGCCAGGTCGTCCTCGGTGAGGCTCGGGTTCGTCCGCGACGCCCACAGCAGGTTCTCGTGGGGCAGGATCTCCTTGTTCACGATCTCGGCCGTCAGCCCCCGGATCTCGTTGATCCGCTCCGACATCGTCGCGATCGGCTGCACGTTCATCGCCATCGGTTGCTCCTTCTCATCGGTGGGCCCGGCGCGGCCGGGTTCACGGTGCCGCCGAGTTCACGGTGCCGCCGAGTTCACTGCTTGGCCAGCACCGTGAAGAAGTCGCGTGTCCAGCCGGTGAGGTACTGGTCGGCGGGGCGGTGCTGTCCGGGCACGCCGGCGCTCAGGGCGCCACCGGGTCCGGCGGCCAGGGCGAGCTGGACCCACTCGGGGTTGATGTCGAGTTCCATGGCGCTCGTGGCCCCGGCCTGCACGAGCGCCGACGCGAGATCGACAGGCAGGGCCGACATGCTCCCGGCGTAGAGGATGTCGCCCTGGGCGTCCTCCCCCAGCGCACTTCGGGCCACCGACGGCGCCCCGCCCAGAGGGGGCCCCCAGGCCGCCAGGGTGGAGATGCGGGGACTCAGCTGACCCCCGCTGACCAGGGGCGACAGGTTCTGCCGGACGTCGACCACCTGCTCCCCCGGGGCCGGGAGGTCCTGGTTCCACACACCCACATGGCCCGAGCCGTTCGCATCGATGACGAAGCTTGCCACGCCGGGGACGAGCGGGCTCAGGGTGCGTCCGCCGATCTCGAACCCGCCGACGTTGTCGGAGATCATGAAACCCCCGTTGAAGGCGGCGAGCAGGCTCGGCTTTTCGGTCGCCCCCACGGCCGGTCCCGCGTCGGGGCCCACGGTGACGCCGCCGGTGGGCGGGTCCTGGCTCCCGACGTGCAGGGCGAAGACCGTCCGCCCCACGCGGAAACGGGCCACCGTCACCAGGCTGCCGTCGGCCCCGGTCACGGTCATCTCGTCGACGGCGATGCCTCTCCCCGTCGAGCTCACCGGCGTCCAGCCCGGCTGCTCGGTCGTCGTCGTGACCGGCGCCGATGTGGTCGAGGTGGGAACGGCCGGGGACGACGCGGGGGACGCGTCCCCGGCACGACCAGGGGACGCGCATCCGAAGAGGACCAGTCCGAGCATGAGGACCGGTCCCGTGACCCGGACGACGATAGGTGACCTCACCGACGCCCATGATCTGCGCCCGAGCATGACGAATCGGTGAAGCCGCAATACACAGGCAACACACAGGCGTTGGCGCGCTCGTTCTCAGCCACGCACGGTCAACTGGTGCTGTGACGAGACGCAGATGGCGACAGATATCGAGCATCCTCGCCCTGGTGATGGGGAGTGCCCTCATCGTCACAGCGAGCGCCCAGCTGACGAATGAAGTGCTCCCCGTGTCTGGACACGAGTCCATGACCCATGCACCGCCAGCGAGTTCACATAACGTCACGGGTTGACATCCGAGGGTGCCTGCATCGTTGGGCTGAACGCGCGCGTGGGCGACGCGTCGACGACGCCGAGGCGATGGCACGATCACTCGGGGAGTGACGAACGTCGAGAAGATTCGTCGCCCACCTGGACCGATGACGAGGTCCGTAGAACGGCCTTGTGGTGTCAAATGCGAGCACCTATGGTCACGCCTCGGCGGAGTGATCAAGCGAACGTCGAGAGGTCGTGAGGTAGCGGGCGCTGAGAGTGAAAACAGCGTGCGACGCCCTCGACGCTCGGCCGTCGGCGGGGCGTATCTTCGTCTCCCACATTCGGATCGATCAGGAGAAGTGGCATGCGTGAACGTGGTGGCGCGCGGCGCGACAACGGCCGCCACAGCGTCTCCCGGCGATCGTCGATCTCCCTGTCCGTCGTGGCGGCCGTCGCCGGCGTTCTTCTCGGTGTGTCCGCTCCGACGGCAAGTGCGGCGGTGGTCGGCTCCGGCCGGCCGGCCGCCATCCTGCCGCCGGCCAACCCGTTCTCGAATGTCCCCCTACAGGTGCCCTTCAATTGCGACAACTTCGCCGTCGACAACAGCCCCAATTGCATCTACTCGGCGCTTCTCAACATCAACGGCGCCCGCGCCCTCGAAGGCGTGGGACCGATGGTCCTGCCCACCGACTATCCGGCGCTCCCGCCGGCGGAGCAGCTCTTCGTGATCTTCAATCTGGAACGCACGAGCCGGGGCCTGCCGCCCTTCGCCGAGCTCGATGCCAGTGCCGACAACGATGCCCAGATCGGTGCGGACGGTTCCGGCGATCCCCCCATCCAGGGATCGTGGAGCTTTCAGGCCGGCCCGAGCATCGCCGCCTTCGGGATCGGCACGGCACTCGAGGCCGACTGGGAATGGATGTACACCGACGGTTGCTACCCCTACGTGGGCAACGCCAACTGCCGGTCCGTCTCGCCCAACGACCCCGGCGGGTGGGGGCATCGTGATGCCATTCTCGGCGGCTACGGGTCTCCGGCGGCCGGTGCCGCCGAAGCCTCCGCCACGTCGGGCAGTTTTCCCGGCATGCTCACCTGGACGGCGGAGTTCGGAAGCTCTGCGGCGCCCGTCCCCAACGCCGACACGGCGTTTCTCGATTCATCGGTCTCGTACCCGTCGTCCGCCCCCCCTCGCATCGTGGCCATCGATCCGTCGACGGCCGGGCCCGGATCCACCGTCACCATCGAAGGCGTCTACCTGTCCGGCGCATCGGCCGTCGACATGGGGGGTCCCGGCTGTGCGGCCCCTCCGGCGGTGCTGAGCGACGAGAGCATCGACGTCGTCATTCCGCGCTGTGCCTCGGGCAGCTTCTCGCTGCAGGTGGTCGTGCCACCCAACCTGTCGAACCCCGCGGCCTTCGATGCCGACGGTCCGGTGGTGGGGGCGGCGTCGGCGCCGGTCCGGCCGGCCTTCGTGGGCATAGCCGCGGACCCCGACGGCGGCGGCTACTGGGAGGTGGCATCGGACGGCGGCGTCTTCACCTTCGGCGGCGCCGCCTTCCACGGCTCGATGGGGGGCCGGCTCTTGAACGGGCCCATCGTGGGCATGGCCGCCACGCCCGACGGTGGAGGGTACTGGCTGGTGGCCTCGGACGGCGGCGTCTTCGCCTTCGGCGACGCCGGCTTCTGGGGCAGCGCCGGCAACGTGCGGCTCAACCGACCCATCGTGGGCATGGCCGCCACGGCCGACGGCGGTGGCTACTGGCTGGTGGCCTCGGACGGGGGGGTCTTCGCCTACGGTGACGCCCGGTTCCAGGGGTCGATGGGCAACAAAGTCCTGAACCAACCGGTGGTGGGCATGGCGGCGGACCCGGCCGGCGGTGGCTATTGGTTGGTGGCGGCCGACGGGGGGATCTTCTCCTTCGGCGCCCCCTTCTACGGCAGTACCGGGAACACCCGCCTGAACGCGCCCATCGTCGGCATGGAGGCGGCCGCCGACGGTTCGGGCTACCGGTTGGTGGCGGCCGACGGCGGTGTCTTCTCCTACCGCCTCCCGTTCGAGGGGTCGGAGGGTGCGATCCACCTCGACCAGCCCGTCATCGGCGTGGCCGCCCACGGCGCCACGGCGTACTGGATGGTTGCGCGCGACGGCGGCATCTTCACCTTCGGTGGTGCCGGGTTCTTCGGAAGCGAGGGTTAAGCGAGCGTTGGTAGCCTCCGCCCAATGGTCGGCCGCGACCCACAGGGGGTGCAGGGATGAAACGGGTATCTCGTCGGTCACGTCCCCGTTGGCCGGTGGCGGGAGCCGCCCTGGCCCTCGTCGTCGTCCTCGTGCCTCTGATCGGCGGCCGGTTGGCAGCGGGTTCCCCGACGACCGCCGGTGTGCCGCCCAATCCCGTGAGCAACGTGGACTGCAACGGGTGGAGCACCATCTCCAAGCCGCTCAAGCTGGACATGCGCGCCCTGTGCACCGACCCCATCCAGATCAAGAACGGAAAGGCGTCGCGTTTCGTCGACAACGGGTGGTACGTGGGGCACGACGAACCGTCGGTCAAGTTCATTTCGACCGCCCCGGGGAGCGGCAACACGATGAGCTACGACCTGCAGCTGCCGGTGGACCCGGCCAAGGCCCCCACGGCGTCGGGCAGCGTGACCGACTACGCCGAGCTGAGCCCGGCGCCCTGGTTCGGGTTGCCCCTGTGTGACCCGCGGTCGTACCCGCAGCACGCCTGCAAGCCCGACAGCGATTCCAACCAGAGCCAGATCAACAACCCGAACGCGGCGGGCTCGGCCTTCATGGAGCTGCAGTTCTACCCACCGGGGTACGAGCCGTTCCAGGATGCCGACAGCTGCAGCCAGACCCAGTGGTGCGTGGCCATGACCATCGACAGCCTCTCGTGCACCTTCAACTACGCGTCGTGCAATGCCGGCTGCCCGGAGCCGGTCAACTTCGCCTACCTCCAGGTTGGCGGCGTGCCGGCCGGACCCCCGAGCCCCCAGCTGGCGGACGTGACCACCGAGATGGGCAACGCCCAGACCCTGAAGCTGAATCCGGACGACGTCCTGCAGGCATCGATCAGCGACCCGGCGGCCGGGTTCACGGCCACCGTCAGAGATCTCACGACGGGCCAGACGGGCTTCGTCACGGCCAGCGCTCAGAACGGCTTCATGGATACCGATGCGGCGACGTGCGACGGGTTCCCGTTCACCTTCCACGCCGAGTTCGCCACCGCCGGCCAACAGAACCAGGTGCCCTGGGCCGCGCTCGAGGGCGGTGTCCTCATGGAGCAGGAGACGGGCCACTTCGAGGTCTGCAACTCGGTGGCCAACCAGCTGGGATTCAGCTACCAGGCCAAGGACGGCCAGAGCATGGAAGATCCGAGCCTCTACCAGAACTGTGTGGGCGGAGGGTCGGAAGGGGCGAAGAGCACGGGCGAGGGTCCATGCAACCCGAAGACCGGCAATTGCAAGAATGCCGAGACGGAAGGGACGTCGGGCCCGCAGCCGTGTCCGACTCGCGCCGCGGCCAGTGCCCAGCTGTGCGAGTTCGCCGACGCGCCCTGTTTTCCGAAGGGACCGCGGACCATCACCGTCAACGGCACCTCGCAGACGGTGACGTGGCCGGTGGCGGGCTGCCTCACGGGGGCGTTCCAGAACGGAGACCTCGACTTCGACGGCACGCCGTACCAGCCGAACTCGTGGCCGAACGGAAGTGCGAATCACCCGACGTCGTTGCGGTACATCGGACCGTTCGACGCGGCCGGCAATCCCTACCCGGAGGTGCAGTTCGAGACCGACGCCCCGGGATCGGAATTCATCTGCAACACGATCACGGGAAACAACTGCGACGCCCCACCGCGCGGGGCCAAGTTCTATCCGTTCTGGACGATGAACAACTCGCAGACTCTGTCCGGGATCACCACCCCCACCGGGACATGTGTCTGGAACTTCGGGAACGTCATTCGCGGCGTCACGACACAGACATTCGGTAAGGACGCCCAGTACGGGAAGCCCGACGTCTCGCGCTACGGGGGGACGACCATCGGCCCCGTGATGCCCAATCCCGAATTCTCCGGCAGCTGCCCGACGTTCACATCGGGATAACGGCGCATCCGGGCAGGCGGGAATTCGCTGGTGGAAGGCGCCGACCGGCGTCGCCACCGGCGCGTCGGCCGACGTGAGCGACGACGGTGCCGGCCGACGAACGGACCAGGGCTACCCTCGAACCGACCATGACATCGCTCTCTGACGTGCTCGCGGGGCGCTACCGGCTCATCGCACTCCTGGGCCAGGGGGGGATGTCCGACGTGTACCGGGCCGTCGACGAGCGCACCGGCCTGGCCGTCGCCGTCAAGATCGTCCGCTCGGGCGATCCCGAATTCGCACGACGACTGGCGCAGGAGGCCCGGGCCCTCGAACGCTTCGAACATCCCGGTCTCGTCCGGCTGCTGCACACCGGGGTGGCGGGGGCCCAGGCCTACCTGGTCATGGAGCTCATCGAGGGGTCGACGCTGGCCGAGGTCCTGCGCCGGGGACGGCCGGCACCGACCAGCACCGCCCGGATGGGCGCCCAGCTGGCGGGGGCACTCGACTACGTCCATGCCCGCGGCATCGTCCACCGCGACGTGAAGCCGGCCAACGTCCTGGTCACCGACGACGGCGAGGCCCGGCTCGGGGACTTCGGGATCGCCCGGCTCATCGACGCCTCGACCATGACCATGGCCGGTACCACGTTGGGGACGGCCGCCTACATGGCCCCCGAACAACTCGAGGATCATCAGGTGGGGCCGGCCGCCGACATCTGGTCCCTCGGTATCGTCCTCCTCGAGTGCCTCACCGGTCGCCGCGTCTACGACGGCACGCCCAGTGAGGTGGTGGCCAAACGCCTGGCCGGTCCCGTCCCGCTCCCCCCCGACCTGCCCGTTCCCTGGAGGCTCCTCCTGACGGGGATGCTCGACCACGAACCGGACCGTCGTCTCGACGGCGCCGAGGTCGCGGCGCTGCTGGCGAGCCCCGTCTACGCCACGGCGTGGGAGCCGTCGGCGCCCCCGGCGAACGGCCGGCGGCCACCGTCGGTCCCGCCTTCGGACCTGACGGCGCTCGCCCCGGTGGCCGGGGCCGCCTCCACCCGGGTCCTCGCCTCCGACGCCACCGGTAGCGACACCGGTACCGCCGCCTCCGGCGCCACCCGTACCGCCGTCTTCGGCGCCACACCTACGGCCGCCTTCGGCGGCGGGCCGGTACCCGCCCGGGCACACAGCCGCCGCTGGCCCATGGCCGCAGTGGCGGCCGTCCTCATCGTCGCCTTGGCCGGCGGCCTTCTCCTGGCCTTCTCGAGTCCGGCGGGCCGGACGACGACGGGGACGACGAAGCCGGCGCGTCCGGCGGCCTCGGGCCCGGCCCCGTCGACCACCACGACGACCACGACCACCACGACGACCACGACCACCACGACGACCACCACGATCCCGACCGGGACGACGGCGCTCGCCGGCCTCACCGGCGACGTGGCGGCGGCGGTGAATGCCGGCGCAATGGACGCCGGGACGGGGAACGCCATCACCGGACCGGCCGATCGTGCCGTGGCCGATGCCCAGGCGGGCCGGACCCACCAGGCCGCCATGCAGATGCAACAAGCAGCGGCAGTGATCGCCGACGGGATCCAGAACGGTTCGATCAGCCAGTCGGAGGGGGCCACCTTGCAAGGCGACATCGCCACCCTGGACAGCGCCCTCGGCCTGAACGGCACGACCACGACACCGACGACGGCGCCGGGACCGGGCGACGGCAACGGCAATGGCCCCGGCGGAGGCCAGAACGGCTAACCGTCGGCAGGCGCTGAAGCGCCGCCGCCGGTGGTCGATCCGCCGTCGCCGTGCGGGCGGGCCAGCGACGCCGCCTCGCCGTGGAGCTGGGCCTCCTCCGGGGTGCGGTGGTTCACGATCAGCAGGGCCAGACTGCCCACCCCGGCCACACCCCAGTTGGTGATGAGCCGATAGACGACGGTGGCCACGACGGCGTGGCCGGTCGGGGTGCCGGCCAGCGCGAAGGCGCCGATCATGCCCCCCTCGACGAATCCGATGCCCCCAGGCACCGGCGCCACACTGCCGGCGATCTGAGCGGTGGCGTAGGCGAAGAGGACGGCGCCCCAGGGCACGGGGAGGTCGAGGACGGCAAAGGCGGTGATCAGGCAGACGACGTCCAAGCCCCAGTTGCCGAGACTGAGAACGAACACCTGCGTCCCCCCGGAGACGGTGGCCCGAAACTTCATGACGCCGGCCGTGCGGTTCATGGCACGTTGCAGGAGCGGTACTCCGGGGACCTCGCCGTGGCGGCGCAACCACGCGTCGACCGTCGGCAGGTGGTGCACGCACCACACCAGACCGGCGGTCCCGCCCACCAGCAGCACGGCGCAGCCCACCGTCGCCCATATCCCGATCAGCCCGGCGACGGCCGCTCCCATCAACAGAAGGAACAGAACGGAGACGGTGGCGGCGAACCCGCCGGCGATCACGGCCCAGAGACCGAGCGGCACCGGGATCCCATGGCGGCGGTACTGGCCGACCAACCACCCGCTGGCCGGCGCCGTGCCGCCGGGAACCAGGTTCGTGAGCCCGGAGGCGGCCACGGCCAGCCGGAGCATCGTCCGACGCCCGATCCTGGCTCCGCCAGCGAATAGCAGTCGCCGTTGCACGGCGGCGTAACAGAGAAAGGAGAGAACCTCGGCACCGACGGCGGCGGCCAACCACGGAAGCCGGCGCACGCTCAGGTGGCGGAAGGTGCTCACGAAGTCGCCCCGGACCCGGACGGCGAGGACCACCAGGGCCACCAGGATCAGCCCCCCGAAGAAGACCTGGGGCCGGGGGAGCCACCGGGGCCACCGACGGCGCCGGCTCTCCTGACCGTCTTCGTCGCGGCCCTCAACCGTTGATCGCGCGCTGGCCATCAGAGTGTCTCCCGACGCCGGATCGCCCCTCGGATTCCCCGTTCGGGCCGTACAGGAAAAAATCTATCGAGGATGTGACAGCATCTGACCAGGGCCGGACGGGAGCGGGGAGCGGGACATGCTCGATGTCGCCATCAAGGGGGGGACCGTCGTCGACGGCAGCGGAGGCCCGTCCTACACCGCCGACGTCGGGATCAGAGACGGCCGGATCGTGGAGATCGGAGCGGTCACCGAAGGGGCGCGACAGGTCATCGAGGCCGACGGAGCGCTCGTCACCCCCGGTTGGGTCGACGTCCACACCCACTACGACGGGCAGGTCACCTGGGACGACGTTCTCGAGCCGTCGGCCTCCAACGGGGTGACGACCCTGGTGATGGGTAATTGCGGGGTGGGTTTCGCCCCCGTGCGGCCGGCCGACCACGACGCCCTGATCGACCTGATGGAAGGGGTGGAGGACATCCCCGGCTCGGCGCTCAGCGTGGGGATGCCCTGGGGGGAGTGGGAGAGCTTCGGCGAATATCTCGATCTGCTCGACCGGGGACGCTACGCCGTGGACATCGCCGCCCAGGTGGCCCACGGCGCCGTCCGGTTCTACGTGATGGGCGAGCGCGGGGCGGCCAACGAGGACGCCACCGACGAGGACATGGCGGCCATGGCCTCCATCGTCACCGAGGCACTGGCCGTCGGGGCCGTGGGATTCTCGACGTCGCGGACGATCGGCCACAAGGCCCGCTCGGGGCGCCCGGTGCCCGGCACCTTCGCCCCCGAGGTGGAGCTTCTGGCCGTCGCCGAGGCGATGCGGGGGGCGGGCCACGGGGTGTTCGAAGCGATCGTGGCCGGCACCATCGGCCAGCTCCAACGCCTGGGCGGGGAGCGGGCCACGCCCTTGGACGAGGTGCCGCTGCTGGCCGCGGTGTCGCGCACGAGTGGTCGCCCCGTCACCTTCACCATCGCCCAGCTCTTCGAGGACCCGGGACACTGGCGACTGGTGCTCGACGCCGCCGCCGAGGCGAACCGGGCCGGCGCCACCCTGCGACCCCAGGTCATTCCCCGGTCGGTCACCATCATGACCAACCTCGACACCTATCACCTCTTCATGGGTCGACCGACGTATCGCAAGATCGCCGACCTGCCGCTGGCCGACCGGGTGGCCGAGATGCGCCGCCCCGAGATCCGTCAGGCCATCCTGGAGGAGTCCGACCGCCCGTCACCCACCGATTTCTCGGCCCTGATCGTCGAACTCTTCCACCCGGCTCTGCCGCTCACCTTCGCGCTGACCGACCCGGTCAACTACGAGCCCCGCTTCGACCAGTCCGTCTATGCCGAGGCCACGGCGGCCGGGCTCGATCCGGTGGCCCACATGTACGACCTGCTGCTGGCCGACGACGGCAAGGCGTTCTACGCCCTGCTGGGGTCGAATTTCGTGAACGGCACACTCGACGTGTGCCGCGAGATGTTGCTCGACCCCAACACCGTGACCGGCCTCGGTGACGCCGGCGCCCACGTCAATCTCATCTCCGACTGTTCGGCGTCGACCTTCCACCTCACGCACTGGGCCCGGGACCGGACCAGGGGAGAGCGCCTGCCCGTCGAGTTGCTGGTGCACAAGCTGAGCGGCGCCAACGCCGCCCTCTACGGTTTCGCCGACCGGGGGACCGTCACCGTGGGCAAGCGCGCCGACCTGAACGTCGTCGATCTCGAGAACCTCCGCATCTGCCCGCCGACGCTGCGCTACGACCTGCCCACCGGTGTCAGCCGCATCCTGCAGCCGGCCGAGGGATATCTGGCCACCCTGGTGCACGGTGCCGTCACCCGTCGCCACGACACCGACACCGGGCAACGCCCCGGGCGCCTGGCGCGCGGGGTCGCCGCCTAGGCACATCTCGCGAAACTCGACGGCGGCACGTCCACGCGGTTTCGGCAACGTGGCGATCTGCAATGATGCGCTCACGGTGAGGGCCCCGCCGGGGGACCGGCGGGGCATGGGAGCACGCAATGCCGGGGATGGGCACCTACCTCCAGACCAGGAATCCGGTGGTCGTCTCGGCCTTCCACACGGCTCTCGTCCACCAGCTCGTTCTCATCGGGTTCGTCCTCGTGGTCCTGTCGTTGGTGTGGAACGTCATCCGGACCGGTCAGTACCGGCGCTCGGTCGTCACCAGGGCCGGTCCGCACGACCGGACCACGCCGGTCGCGGCCGAGCCTCTCGCCCGTCGCGTCCTTCGCATCGGGTTCGGGATCTTCTGGATCGTGGACGGACTCCTCCAGGTGCAATCGGACATGCCGCTCGGCCTACCGACGAGCGTGCTCCAACCGTCGGCGAATTCCTCACCCGGCTGGGTTCAGCACGTGGTGAACCTGGGAGTGACCATTTGGACCCGCCACCCCGTTCAAGCCGCCGCCGCCACCGTGTGGCTTCAGCTCGGGATCGGTGCGCTGCTCCTCCTGGCCCCTCGAGGTCGGTGGTCCAGATTCGCGGGGCTGGCGTCGACAGGGTGGGCACTCGTCGTCTGGGTCTTCGGCGAGGCATTCGGCGGGATCTTCGCCCACGGCACTTCCTGGCTCTTCGGCACACCGGGAGCGGTCCTCTTGTATGCGGTGGCGGGGGCGCTTTTGGCGCTGCCCGAATCGGCGTGGTCGAACCCGAGACTCGGCCGGCTGCTGCTGCGGGCGTACGGCGTGTTCTTCGTGGGCATGGCCGTCCTCCAGGCCTGGCCCGGGCGCGGTTTCTGGCAAGGTTCGGCACGGGGAACGAACCCGGGGACCCTGACCACCATGGTGCGCCAGATGGCCCAGACCAGTCAGCCCGGCTCGCTGTCGTCGATCGTCCGGGCATTCGGGCGGTTCGACGCGTCGCACGGCTGGGCGGTCAACCTCATCGTGGTTGTTCTGCTGGCGGCGATCGGAGTGGCGCTCTGCACGGTTCGACCCGCAGTGGTCAGGCCTGCGATCTACGTGGCCGTTGTCCTCTGTGTCGCCGACTGGCTCCTCGTCCAGGATCTGGGGTTCCTGGGAGGCGTCGGCACCGATCCGAACAGCATGCTGCCCATGGCGCTCGTCCTGGTCTCGGGCTACTTGGCCGTCGTCCGGCTGCCGGTTCCGGAGGTCGTGCCGGTCGATGCCCCGGCCGCCATGGGGCGCGACGGGCGAGGCCCAGCGGTCACCGTGGCGGTGGGTGGGAGACCGTGGTGGGACCGGGTGGCCCCCGGATACCTGATCCGGGTGCTGGCCACGATCGCGGCGATCACGGTGGTGGCCGTCGGTGCCGTTCCCATGGCCTCGGCCGCCGTCAATCAGAACGCCGACCCGATCCTGGCCGTGGCCGTGGACGGCACGCCCAACGTGGTCGATCTTCCGGCGCCCGGGTTCCACCTCATCGACCAGGCCGGCCGAACCGTGTCCCTCACCGATCTGCGCGGCCGGACGGTGGCACTCACCTTCCTCGATCCGGTGTGCACTTCGGACTGCCCACTCATCGCACAGGAATTTCGCGCCGCCAACTCGCTGCTCGGACCTGATTCGAGCCGGGTGGTCTTCGTGGCCGTGGTAGCCAACCAGATCTACCGGTCAACGGCGTTCACCGATGCCTTCGACCGGCAGGAAGGCCTCGAGCACATGCGGAATTGGCTGTACCTGACGGGATCGCTGTCCGCGCTCGAGCAGGTTTGGGAGCACTACGGGATCGTGGCCGACATCGCGCCGGCGGGCGCCATGGTTGCCCACAGCGAGCTTGCCTATCTCATCGACGCACGCGGCCACACGCGCGAGGTTCTGAGCACCCAACCGGGCAACGGATCGGCGTCGTCCTCGTCGTTCTCCGAGTATCTAGCGACGGCGCTCCAACGCGTTCTCCACGCGTGAGGCGGACAGAGACTCGTTCTGTGATCGCCGGGGGGCCGGCGCTGCTGGCGGCTGCTGTCATCCTGGCCGGCTGCTCGAGCCCGCTGCCCGGGGCCACCACCGTCCCACCGGCGTCTGCGCCTCGGATACAGGTGCCCCTGGCAACGACGTTCGCCACCACGACGGGCGTCGGCGCCGTTATCGCCATGGGCAGGCTGGGAGATCCCCTCAACACGTTCTGGCAGCTCTTCTTCCGCTCGAACGCCACCTCCCGGTGGATGCTCGTCACCCCTCCGGGGGTGGCCGACAATGGTGGCCTGGTGGTGAGTCCGAGCCCGCTCACCGGCACCTCGTTCCTGGCCGGCTTCGAACCGAACCAGGACCTCGTGTTCTCGCCCCTCGCCCTCAGTCTCGACGGGGGGCGGTCGTGGTCGAGTTCGCCCGGCCTCGTTCCCGGCGGTCTGGCCGCGGTGCCGGACGCCCTGGCCGAGTCCCCCGCAGCGGGATCGCTGGCCCTCGTGCGCGCCGGTGGCGGGGCGGTCCTGCGCAGCACCGGGGACCTCGCTCACTGGTCGACGCTCGTCACCCGTGCCGCACTGGCGTCGTCGTCGGCGGTCCGGTCGTGTGGCGTCGGCTTGCTCACCGCTGTCGCTCTCGACGCCACCCGGGGTGTGCTCGCGGGGACGACGTGCACCTCACCGGGGGTCGTGGGAATCGTCGGTCGGGCCGGCGGCACGTGGCGGCTGGTCGGGCCACGGCTGACAGGACGGTCCCGGTCGGCACCCACGAAGGTGGTGCGACTTGTATCGGTCGACGGCGTCGTCAGCGGGCTCGTGGCCCTGGGCACGATGTCGGGTCCACGCCTGGTCGGCGTGGCCAGTGTCGCCGGAGCGTCCTGGGTACGTTCAGCGCCGCTCCCGATGGACCGGGGGAGCAGCATCGTCTCCACCGGGGTCCAACCGGGGGGCGGCTTCGTGGTGCTCACTCTGCGGCCGAACCGCTCGTTGGCTCTCGACGTGGAGACGGGTCCCGGTGGTGGTTGGCGAGCCCTTCCGGCGCCGCCCCGCGGCACGGCCACCGTGGCGGTCGGGCCCGGTAGCGAGGTTGACGCTCTTGCCGTGGCCTCCACCCGCTTTACGCAGTGGCGACTCGACGCTGCCGCCGGCACATGGAGCAAGATCGGGACCATGACGGTGCCGATCCAGTTCGGTTCCTCCTCGTGAGAGTGCGGCCGCGACCAGTCGTGAGGACGAGGGCGACTCGATGTCGTATCTAACCTCGCACTGGACGTTCGACCCGTTCCTCATCGTGGTGGCCGTGGTGGTTCTGGCTCACGAGGTGGGGTTGGCACGCCTGCGGACCCGCTCCGACCCCCGGCGGTCCACACGCCGGCGCTGGCGTTCATTCGCCTTCTACGGGGGGCTCGCCTGCCTGCTGGTGGCGGTGGAGTCGCCCATCGACTTCTGGTCGGACAACTACTTCTACGTCCACATGATCGAGCACATCCTGATCTCCTTCTACGCCCCCATCCTGATCGTGGTGGGGGCGCCGTGGGTCCCCTTGCTGTTCGCCCTCCCGGTCCGGTCCCGCCGGCGGATCGGCCGCGCCGTGCTCCTCGGGAGGTGGGCGCGCCCCCTGCGGGCCTTCGCACGGGCGGTCAAGAACCCCTGGACCGCCCTGGTCGCCTTCAACGCGGTGATGGTCCTCTGGCACCTCCCCGCCCTGTTCGACCTGGCCGAGAACAACCAGCTCGTGCACATCTGGCTCATGCACGGCAGCTTTCTCGTCACCGGCATCCTCTTCTGGCTGCAGATCATCCCGTCGCACCCGATGAAGCCACGAGCGTCGTACGTCTGGCAGGGCGGGGCGATCATCAGCACCAACATCGTGATGTTCGTGCTGGCCATGTCGCTGAGCATCTTCTCGAGCACATCCTGGTACCCCGTCTACGCCCACATCCCCGGGGTCTCGCTTCCCCCCTTCGCCGACCAACAGATCGGGGCGGCCATCTTGTGGGTGTGCGGCGACTTCTGGGCCGTCCCGGCGCTGATCGTCGTGATCCGCCGGGCCATGACCGAGGAGGGCGGATTCTCGAACGTCCTCGAGCGGGTGGCCCACCGCCTCCCGAGCTCCCCGCTGCCCTCGCACAAGGTCGTTGACGAAGGGTCGTACCGGGCCTAGCGTCCTCGCCGGGGTGAGCGGTCCGGTCTGCTCTCGGATGATTCGGCCGGCCCGTCGTCGGGGAAGAACAGGGGGCACTATGGCGGTCGACGTAGCTGTGCCTGTCCGGGGAGCACGAGGCTGACGGTGGGACGCGGCAGGCGTCTCGCTCTGGTCGGTGCGCTCCTGGCCGTGGCGGTCGGCCTCGTCGTGTTCACGACCATGGCGTTTCTCCGGTCATCGCCACCTTCCGTTGACTTCACCGCCGGTCACCAGGCGGGGACACCCGTCGACCTCACCCTGCAGACGGTCGGATCGGTGGGCTTCGGGCCCCACCCGACCTGGGTGTCGTACCTCACGCAGGCCCCGAACGGGCAGTGGGTCCACACGACGTTGTGGGATCTCCCGGCCTACACGCGAATCAATGTGACCGTCCACCAGTACGACAGCGGTTCCCCCCTACGCAATCAGCAGTACGGCCAGGTGATCGGCACGATCGGTGGCGACGCCACGCTGAACGGCAAGACATTCAGGGTCATCAACGCCAACAACGGCAACGGCGTGGCGCACACCTTCGCCATTCCCACTTTGGGGATCGAGGTCCCGCTCTACGCCAACAAGCCGAGCCCCAATCTCTGTGCCGCGGCGCCGTGTCCGACCAACTCGCCCCACAACATCGTGTCGTTCTCCTTCAGAACCCCGGGCCCGGGCCAGTACCCCTGGCAGTGCTTCATCCCGTGCGGCCTCGGCTACCTGTACGGCAACGGCGGTCCCATGCAGACGGTCGGATACATGGGCGGTTTCCTCAAGGTGGTGGCATGAACGGCGGTGGTGAGACCCACCACTTCCGGCGGTTGGTCGCCATCTGGCTGGTGCTCGCCGTGGTTCTCGACGTCGTGTACTACTTCGTCGTCGGCCCCCACGTTCCCCCGGGGACACTGACCTCGACGGCCAGCGGTGCCCAATTCGACTTCAACGTCCTGTTCCTCATCGCGTTCCCGGTGGTCTTGGCCGTCTGGGTGTACTGGGCCTATGCCCTCATCGTGTGGCGGGGGTCCCGGGCCGGCGCCGTGGAACCCGAAGGGGGAGCGAAAGCCCGCGGCCACCTCGGCATCCAGATCGGCTGGATCACCACCACGACGGTCATCGTGATCGGGGTCTTCATCTTCGGCACGGTCGAGCTCGTCGTGCCCGCCGGAGCCGGCGGTGGTGAAGGGCCGGACCCGATCTGGACACCCACGTCGCACAACGTCCTTCCCATCCAGGTCATCGGCCAGCAGTGGCAATTCACCTACCGGTACCCGACGTTCGGGGGATTCGAGACCAGGCAGCTGATGCTCCCGGCCGACACCACCGTCGCCTTCCACGTGACGTCGCTCGACGTGATCCACTCCTTCTGGGCCTATCAGCTCGGGGTGAAGGCCGACGCCAACCCGTCCGAGGACAACGTCGCCTACACCACCACGAAGCAGCCGGGGGCATTCACCGTCCGTTGTTCGGAGCTGTGCGGGCTGTGGCACGGCGCCATGTACAACTTCGGGCGGATCGAGCCCAAGGCGCAGTTCTTCGTCTGGGCCCAGTCGACCGAACGGCAGAATGCCGCCAACACCAAGGACTTGCCACCATTCGCCTACACCTATGTCCCTGACGCCAACGGCGCCAATGGCGCCTACTACCCCGACAACGTCGACCCCTACAGCAAGGTCGAGACCTACGGTGCCACGAGTCCGGGCAAGTAGGAAGGACGACTGACGACATGGCCATCGACACGCGTGCGTCGATCAGCGCCGAACATTCGGGTGACGCCAGGCCTCCGGCCAGGTCGCCCCGGCGTCGCCCCGGCTGGCTCGGCCCCCATGCCGGCCGGGCCCTGGTCGGCGCCATCGGCGGCTACGCCTTCGGCCACTGGATCGGCAACGTGATCGCCAGTGGCTATCCACATGTCCAGGGCAGCGGCCAGAACGACGTGGCCATCGTCCTCGGTCTTTCGATCGGTGTGGCCGGCTGGTTGGCCGGAGCGGGGATGCTCGACTACCCGCTGGCCAAGATCGCCGGCCGGGAGCCTCTGCCCCCCGCTCCGTCGAAGAGCTGGACGCGCTACTTCGGACCGGCACTGGACCACAAGGTCATCGGCCTCCAGTACACGGTCGTCGTGCTCCTGTTCCTCTTCACCGGCGGCCTGCTCGCCATGGCCATCCGGACCGAATTGTTGAACCCGACGAGTCACGTTTTCGGTCCCGGCACCTACATCGCCGTCGTCGGCGAGCACGGAACGATCATGATGATGATGGCGTCGTCGATCGTCATCGGCCCCCTCGGGAATTGGCTGGTTCCCCTGATGATCGGGTCGCGGCGCATGGCCTTCCCGCGCGTGGAGGCCTTCTCCCTGTGGATCTTCGCCGCCGGCTACCTCGTCATTTTGACGGCTCTGCCGCTCGGGGGCTTCCCGACGGGGTGGACGGGATACGCGCCCCTCCAGACGCAGGCGACAGGAGGCATGGACGCCTATCTGGTGGGCTTCGCCGTCATCGGCATCGGCATGATCTGCGCCGGCTTCAACCTGCTCGCCACCATCATCAACTATCGCGCCCCAGGCATGAGCTGGGGCCGGGTCCCGATCTTCGTCTGGTCGATCCTCGCCACCGCGGCCCTGCTCACACTGGCCACGCCGACGCTGGTGGCCGCCGGGTTGTTCGGCGTCTTCGACCGCACGGCCGAGACCGCCTTCTTCGTGAACGAGCATGGCGGGAGCTCGTACCTGTGGCAGAACCTCTTCTGGTTCTTCGGGCATCCCGAGGTTTACATCATGGCCCTCCCGGGCTTCGGGATCGTGGCCGAGATCTTTCCGGTTTTCACCCGCAAACCCCTTTTCGGTTACCGGATCGCCGCGGCCGGAATGGTCGGGGTGGCGTTGCTGTCGTTCTTCGTTTGGCAGCACCACCTCTTCCAGAGCGGGATCAATCCCGACATGCGACCACTGTTCATGCTCACGACCGAACTGATCTCCATCCCCACGGGGTTCATCTTCTTGAACACCATGGGGACGCTGTGGAAAGCGAAGATCCGCTATGAGGTCCCCATGCTGTTCGCGCTCGCCATGGGCTTCAACTTCCTCATCGGCGGGATCTCCGGCGTCTTTCTTTCGGACGTGCCCGTGGACGTCACGGTGCACGGGAGCTTCTTCGTCCTGGCCCACTTCCACTACACGATCATGGGTGGGCTCGTGTTCGCATTCTTCGCCGGCCTGTACTACTGGCTCCCCAAGATGACGGGGAAGATGATGGACAGAAGGCTCGGAAAATGGCATTTCTGGACCATGTTCATCTTCTTCAACCTGACGTTCTTCCCGTTGTTCTTCGTCGGGTTGCTCGGCCAACCACGGCGCGTCTTCGAGTACGCACAGAACCTTCAGACGCTCAACGACCTTTCGTCGGTGAGTGCCTTCTTCCTCGGAGCTTCGTTCCTCATCTTCGTCTTCAACTTCGTCCGGTCCATGTTCCTCGACCCGAAGCCCGCTCCGGCCAATCCGTGGCACTCGCTAGGCCTTGAATGGCAGACGCCGGTGCCCATTCCTCCCTATAACTTCCCCCGTATCCCCGTCGTGCTGGCCGATCCCTACCACTACGGCACCACCGACAGTCAGGTGGTGGCTGACCTCGGACCCCAGACACTGTCGTTGGCCGGGGCCGTCGCATCCAGTACGCCGAGCGCCGTGGCGTCGCACACGGTCACCGGCGAAGAGGGATCCGCCGATCCGAGACCACCGTTCGCATGACGACCGAACCCGTGGCCGGCGACGACTACATGGCCTACGAGGCCCCGACGTTGCACGAAACGCCGGAGGAGATCGAGTACGAGATGCGGTCGGCCGAAGGCGCCATGTGGACCGGCGGGCGCCTCGTCATCGGCATCGAAGCCTTCTTCTTCGCGTCCTTGGCTTTCGCCTACTTCTATCTGCGGTCGGCGAACAGCGAGGATCTCTGGCGACCCGGCCACATCACGGCGCCGACCAGCATCGGCGCCGCGATCTTCTCGCTGGTGCTGGCCAGCGCCCTGTTGAACGGCTACGGGACCATGCGCCTGCGGCAGGGCAACACCCT
>Ga0209415_10001822_pt1 | contig 40210 bp, 44 predicted proteins | sample PeaSoiSIISIP2007_FD_187696 | JGI IMG/M metagenome (GOLD analysis project Ga0209415, IMG submission 187696) | Peat soil microbial communities from Weissenstadt, Germany - SII-SIP-2007 (SPAdes) (version 2) | ecosystem: Environmental > Terrestrial > Soil > Wetlands > Peat | place: Germany...
CGGGAGTCGGGTAAGGGACTGTTAGTGGGAGGCGTGAAGCTCCCGCTGGCGTTGGCGGAGCTGGGATTGATCGATGAATACGAGTTCGTGGTGCAGCCCAGGTTAGCGGGCCATGGGCCGACGTTGTTCGCGGGGCTATCGAAGCGTGTCGACTTGAAGCTCGTAAGCCGGCTGGACTTCGGCTCGGGGGCGGTGGCGATGCGGTATGAGCCGACCGCGACCTAGAACCACGTCGCCCGACGATATGCATCATAGCGTTCGCCGAACTTCGCTCGGAGAACCACGCGCTCTCGGATGGCATTCCTCATTTGCAGTGGCACCAGGATGACCAAGACCAGGAACACATACGATCGCTGCAATGCAAGTGCGATCCCGCAAACCGCCAAGTCAAGAAACAGGTACATGGGGTGTTGGAGGCGCGCGTACAACCCGTGCGTTATGAGATCGTTGGCCTTCGGCGTCACAGCGAACGATTTGCCCAACTGCACCCGAGCCAGCACCGTCAGTGCAAACGAAATCGCGGCAAGCGTCACCCCAGCCACGGCCTCCAAATTCATTGCGCTAAATTCGCTGGCAAATGGCTAACGCGACAAGGGGTTACGGCTCGTTCGGCAGCAAATCCGCATTCGCGGCCTACCTCATCGTGTGCGTGGTGTGGGGCTCCACCTATCTCGCGATCCGCATCGGCGTGGCCGTCATGCCGCCGTTTCTGTTCGCAGGCTTGCGCTTCGTCACAGCCGGCGCACTCCTGCTCGCGGGGGCGCTCGCCTTCGGGGACGGCCTGCCACGGCGCGCCCAGGATTGGCGCACGCTTGCCGTCGTGGGCACGCTCCTGCTCGCGGGCGGGAACTCTCTCGTCGTGTGGGCGGAACAGTACACGCCCTCAGGCGTGGCGAGCGTGTTCGTCGTGACGGTGGCGCTGTGGATGTCCTTTTTCGACGCGGTCGTCCCAGGAGGCCGCTCACGGCTCACGGGTCGAATCCTGATCGGACTCGCAGTCGGCCTCGTGGGAACAAGCCTGCTCGTGGGCCTATCGCCCACCGATCTCGCGCATGCCGATCTTCGAGGTCCCGTGGCGCTCACCATCGCGAGCGCGTGCTGGTCCCTCGGGTCGATTTACGCCAAGCGCCACCCCACGACCACGAGCCCCTACGTCAGCGCGGCCGTGGAAATGCTGTGCGGCGGAACGGTGGCGATCGTGCTCGGCACCGTGCAGGGAGAGTGGCACGCGTGGGCGCCATCGACGCGCGGTTTTGAGGCGATGGCGTATCTCGTCGTGTTCGGGTCGATCGTGGGATACAGCGCCTACGGGTATGCGCTGCGACACGCCTCGCCCACGGTGGTGGGGACCTACGCCTACGTGAACCCGATCATCGCGGTGCTCCTCGGCCGGATCGTGCTGGGTGAGCCAGTCACGTCCACCATCGTGGTCGCGATGGCGCTGATCCTAGGAGCGGTGGTTTGGATTCACGCGGCCGTGCGCGGGGGCACGATGACCGCGACTCGAGACGCCGTGCAGCAGGCCGACCGGGCAGGCACTACGAACCGGGGCCCCTGACGGGAGGCGTGGGCGATCCGCGGCCGGCGGGCGGCTGGGCCCCGGGCTTTCCTTCTTCCGTCAGCTTGAACGACCGGGTCGTCGGATACGCGAGATCGATGTCAGGGCAGTCGGCGAACACCGTCAGGATGTCCTCCCAGATCGCATGCTCGGTCCCGCGCCGCTTCCGGGGCTCGATGAGGTAGCGCAGCGTCAGCTGAACCCCGCTCGTCGCGGCCTTCGTATAGACGATCGGCGTGAGTTTCGTGTAGTTGATGAGGTACTGCCGCGAGACGGTGAGCAGGTCGGCTTCGGCCTGCTCCGTCAGGTGCTGCGCGTGCTTGAAGGCGATCTCCGTCAGGAGTTCCTTTGCTTTTCGCCAGTTGCTTTCGTACGTCACCACGACCGGCACTTCGTGCCAGATGTACTTGAACCCCTTGTCGTAGTTCGCGACGGCCTCGGTGAACACGCGACCGTTCGGAATGTGGATGATGCGCCCCGTGGACTGATCCGCGTCGACCCAGTTGCCGATCTCGTTCAGGGTGAACTGCAACAAGCGCACGTCGATGACGTCGCCCGAGAATTGGCCGATCTGAATGCGGTCGCCGACCTCGAACGGGCGCCGCCAGAGAATGAACGCCCACGCGGCGAGGTCGGACACGGGGTCCTTGAGCGCGATCGCGAGGCCCGCGGACAAGAGCCCGAAGAACGTGGCCACGGTCTGCATCCCCGCGAACCACATGCGACCGACGAGGAAGATGCCGAGAGCGAGGGTGGCGTAGGTGACCCCCTTGCGCCACCGGTAGCGGCCCCAAGGGTCGGTGACGCGGCGATAGGCAACGGCGAGGGTGATGCGGCGGAGCGCCCACAGGATCACGACGGTGATCCCGGTCGCCAACAACCGGTTCTGGAGGTCGGGGCTCAGCCCGTGTAGCTCGAGCCACTGGGTCATCGGCACGCCCGGGTCGCGGGCGCCATCAAGCTACGCTCCGCCGAATGAAGATGCCAGAAGGCGACGCGACTAGTGTACCCCGGCTCCGCGCCACTTGATCGAGCAGCCGATGCTCGGGATCTGCTCCTCGGGCCCGCGACCGGTGCGCGCCACCGCCAACATGGCTTCGAAGAGGTCGCGCCGCACGTCGGGGGCGGCCGCCTGCTTGCGGGACGCATCGAGCCGGCCGCGATACTGCAGTTCGAGGTCCGCATTGAACCCGAAGAAGTCCGGGGTGCACACGGCGCCGTAGGCCTTGGCGACGGCCTGCGTCTCGTCCCACAGGTAGGGAAAGGGGAACGCGTACTCCCGGGCCACGCGCGCCATGTTGTCGAAGGAGTCCTCGGGGTAGTCGGCCGGATCGTTGGACATCACCGCGACGGCGCCAACGCCGTGAGGCGCGAGATCGCGACAATCGCGGATGATCCGGTCTCGCACCGCCTGCACGTAAGGGCAGTGGTTGCAGATGAACATGACGAGGGTGCCGCGCGGGCCGCGCAGGTCGGCGAGCCGGTAGGTCTTGCCGTCGACGCCCGGCAACTCGAAATCGACCGCGCGCCAGCCGAAGTCGCAGACCGGCGTCTCGAGGCTCACCATACGACGCTCCCCGTCACGCGACGTCCCCCGATTTCGCGGTGACCCCATACCGCGCCGCGACGTAGTCCTCGAGGATCCGCAGGAAATCGGTCACGATCGCGTCTCCCTTCAGCGTCACGGCGAGCCGGCCGTCGATGTACACAGGCGCCTTGGGCTCCTCGAACGTCCCGGGCAGGGAAATGCCAATGTCGGCATGCTTGGACTCCCCGGGGCCGTTCACGACACATCCCATCACTGCGACGCGAAGCGCCTCGACGCCGGGATAGCGCTCTCGCCAGCCCGGTTGTTGCTCGCGCAGGAACGACTGAATCTCCTCGGCCATCTGCTGGAAAAATGACGACGTCGTGCGTCCACATCCCGGGCACGCCGTGACTTGCGGTACGAAGCGCCGGAGACCGAGAGCCTGCAGGATCTGCTGGGCGACGGAGACCTCTTCGCAGCGATCACCGCCAGGGCGGGGGGTGAGCGACACGCGGATCGTGTCTCCGATTCCCTCCGCGAGCAGGATCGCAAGCCCCGCCGTGCTCGCGACGATCCCCTTCATCCCGAGACCGGCCTCCGTGAGACCGAGGTGGAGCGGATAGTCGCAGCGCGACGCGAGCCGACGGTATACCGCGACGAGCTCAGGGACGCTCGACAGCTTGGCCGACAGGATGATCCGATCGTGGGCTACGCCCGAGCTCTCCGCGAACTCGGCCGAGCGCGTGGCGCTCAGGACGACCGCGTCGAGCAGCACTTCCTCCGCCTCGCGCGGCGCGGTGGCGTGGGCGTTTAGGTCCATGAGTTCGGTGAGGAGCTGCTGGTCCAGGCTCCCCCAGTTCACGCCGATGCGGATCGGCTTGTCGTGCTCGCGGGCAATGCGGACGATGGTCCCGAAGTGCTCGTCACGGTGCTTCGCCCCCACGTTCCCCGGGTTGATGCGGTACTTGGCGAGCGCCCGCGCACACGCCGGGTGCCGACTGAGGAGGATGTGGCCGTTGTAGTGAAAATCCCCGATGACGGGCACGTCGACCTGGGACGCGATCGCGGGCACGGCCGCGGCGGCGGCCTCGGTGTTCACCGTCACGCGCACGAGCTCGCTGCCGGCGGCGTGCAGGGCGCGAACCTGGGCGGCCGTCGCCTCCACGTCCGCGGTATCGGTGTTCGTCATCGACTGGACGACGATCGGATGGGCCGCGCCCACTGGGACGCCACCCACGTCGACCGTCACGGTGGAGCGACGCTGCGCGAGGGTCACGGGGGGAAAGCTAAGCGGACGCCGGCCGCGAGACTACGTTGGTTAGAACAGCTTCGGATTGACGACCACTCGGAGGTTGAGTGCGGCGATCACAGCATGGCCCTGCACCACCGTCGCGCCCGCGTTCGAGACGGTCGCGACCATCCGGAACCAGACCGCGGACTTCGTAAAGATCGAATCGAGCGTTGCGGCGAGGTTCGTGGTCGGGATCGGCACCGGCGTCGTGGTGTTCGGGCTCACGTTCGCCGCGATCCCCGGCGGCACAAAGATCGCCGCGCCCGCGCTATAGGTGCTGGCCGAGTCTCCGGCCACGTAGATCTGAAACGCGATCGAGCCGGACCCCGTGGTGTTCACGAAATTTGTGGTCCCGACGATCGTCACCGTGTCTACGGCCGAGCCGCCGGCACCGGGCACAAGGGAGATCTTCTGCGGCACGTTCGAGACCGCGAAGTTGCTCACGAAGGGCGGGACGACGTAGGGAATCGTGTCCGCACTCGAACTCTGGATGAAGCTCGCCACGTCGACATCGAAAATCGCGTTCCCTGCACCGCAACTCAGCGCGGCGAGGCTTGCGAAGGCGAGGGCGCTCAGCCATCTGAACGTCATCAGACGTCTCCTAATAGATCGAGATCGACGTCGCCATCGTGAGCGAGCGCTGGCCCGATAGCGAGTAGGATTGGGTCCAAAAGCCCACGTCTAAACTGAAGATCCCAAACCGGAGCCCACCCCCGAAGGCGAACTGCAGAATCTTCTGTTCGTCGCGCTCAAGACCACCCCGCAGCGCAAAGGGCCCGAAGCGCTGTTCGGCCCCGAGATGGAGCTCGGTGCCTTGGCCCGCGCTGAAGATGTCGGCCCCGACCGTGGTCCCGCCCAGCGTGTAAATCACGTTGGCGAGGTAGGACACGGGCAGCTTGCTCGTCGTCTGTACGTTCAGATGGCTTGAGTCGGTGACGATCTTCGATTGCGTGGTGTCATAGTGCACGAAGTCGACGCGCGAGTCCGGCCACGTCAGGGTGGCCCCGATGTCGTTCACGCCCACGCCGAAGAGGATGGGACCGCTCACCCACGCGAAGCCGACGTCCCCTCCGACGCCGTGACCGAACGAGTTCCCCCACTTGGAGTAGCTCGCCTCGCCCGTGAAGTTCGGCGTGAGGGGGTTGGAACCACCGAAGATCGTGTTCCCTGTCGTGAAGCCGCCCTGATCGGTCGAGTTTCCGTAGGCCACGCCGAAGTAGTAGTGAAGGGACGCCCCCAGGTAGAATCCCTTCTGGTCGTTCCCGGCGACTCGGCCCGCCCAGCCGACCGTCGGCGCGAACCCACCCTGGATCAGGGCGTTCGCAGTCACGTCATACTGGGTGAGGTGAGCCGCGGGATGCGCGTTCTTAAGGAGTGCGAGCAGGGAGTCCCCGAGCTGAAGGTCGACTTGGTCGTCGAGCCACAGCATGGCGCCAACCTTGAACCCCGCGAACGACGGCTCGATCGACAGGGGCCGGCTCGACCCATTGATCCCAAACTCGCCGGCCGGCACGAGGGCCTGCGACGCCCCCAAGTTGATCTGGAACGAATCCCGTCCGACGCCGAAGGCCACGTTGTTCGTGGGCTCGGGGGGCGTGGTGACCTGATAGAAAATGGGCGGGTTCAGGAACAGATCGAGCACGGCCACCGGGTTGAAGGCCGCTGAGTCGGGATTGAAGAGCGGATCCTTGCTGAGCGTCGAGATGGGGTGGTCGTGAAAGAATTGGACCAACCCGAACGGGAGCGGGATCGTGGCTTTGGCCCCGCCGGGCGCGGCGCTCGAAGGGACCGCCCCGTAGGCCGGATTGTAGCGCGTGAGCCGTCCGTCGATGGTGAGGCTCAGGCCCCCCATGCCGATCCGGCGGGCGTCCGTCATCAAGGCCTGGCCGGCCGCAGGCCGCCCCACGCTACCCAGCAAGGCGCAGCACACCAGCACTAGCGTTCTTCGCACCTGAATGCCCTCGCAGTGACCAAAAACCGCCACCAAGATGCTACAGCATGGCGGTTTTTCCTATATCGTGACGTGAGCGGCGTCACCGCCCGCGATGCGCGAGGGCCTTGGTGCTGGCCAACTTAACGGCCGCGTCCCCCCGGGCGACCGGCCGGCACTCCTCAAAGACGACGCCCGCGCCGCGGCCTAAGCCGCTCAAACCGGCGGCGATCGCTCCGGCTGGCGGCGAGGCTCGGGCGCTGCGTAGAATGCACGCATGACGGCACGGAGGACGGTCGCACGCACGCGCCTGAGCCCGGACCGGCCTTCGCCTCTCCCGCCGTCCCGCTACCCCTGGTCGCTGTGAACGCCCCGCTGCCTTTGAAGACGCTGATCCCCGACGACGTGGGGCGCGCGCTGGAACGCGATCCCCGTCTGTTGGTGCCGGTGGGCACCTGCGAGCAGCACGGTCCCCACCTCCCGCTCGGGTGCGACACGTTGATCGTCGAGCGGCTCGCCGACGACCTCTCAGCGGCCTTTCAAATCCTCCGCGCCCCCACTGTGGAATACGGGGTCAACACGGAAGTGAGGAACCCGCGCCCAGGGGATGCCGCGGTGCGCCGCAAGACGCTTCACCGGTGGATGAACGAGCTGCTGGGGTCGTGGGAGCTGGCGGGCGTCGACGCGTTCATCATTCTCACGGCACACGGGTACGATCCGCACCAAGAGGCCCTGTCCACCCTGCGCACCCGGCGCGCCCGCATCCTCATGGTCGACGTGTTTGCCCTGGATTTTACGGCGCACCTGGACGATCCCGTCGGCCCGTTCCACGGCAGCGAGCTCGACACGTCCCTTCTACTGCATGTGGCCCCGGGGCTCGTGCAGATGCGGTTGGCCCGTGACAACGGGATGCAGGTCCCCGGTGGCACGCCTGCCCAGTCGGCGGCGCTCGCCAGCGCCGCCAAAGGGGAGCGCCTCTATAAGATGATTTACGAGCGCATCGCCTCGCAGGTCGTGGACAGCGCCGCATGATCGCTCTCATGCTTGTGGTCGCACTCCAGGTCATCGACAGCGGGACGTTCGTCGTCCGACAGGACTCGGTCGAACTTGCCCGCGAGACGTTCGTGCTCCGGCCCGTCGAGCGTGCCAGAAGCCCTGGGGGATGGGTGCTCGCCACGACAACCCGCTACCCAGGCGCCCCGGTCGTGACGCTCACGGCGACGCTGCTCGTGGCTCCCGACTCGACGCCCTGGAGCCTTGAGTTCGAGGCGGCCGATCCGCGCCGGCCCCAGCGGATTCTCGGGCAGGCCTCTGCTCAGCGCTTCACCGTTCGAACGCTGGGCCGACGGAGCGAGGGGGCCCGGGAGTACAGCCTGGTGGGGCCGACGGTCATCCTGGACGATTCCCTGTTCGCGTTCTATGTGTTTGCGGCGTGGGCTGCGCGGCCGGGGCGGGTTGTGACGACGACAGCGTTGCTCCCGCGCGGCGAGCGCCGCGAGACGCTGTCCGTGGAGGACGTCGGGGTGGTGGCCACGACGCTCAACCGCGACCCCGCGTCCCTTCACCACGTCGTCGTGTCAGGCGGAGCGGCGCAGAGAGTCGACGTGTGGCTCGATACCACGGGGCGGTTGATGAAGGTGGACGTGCCCTCGCGCGAGCTGCGGATCGAGCGCGTCCCACCTGCTTGACCCCGTTCGTTCAGGCGCTACCTTCGGCCCGCCGGGCGCCACCGGGCCCGGACCGTCGCCCATCGGTGGGCGAGGAGTGCGCCGGGGCGACGCCAACGACCATTCCCCAAGGATTTCCATGAAACGCCCACTGGCCCTCGTGGGACTCCTCGTGTGCCCGCTCGCCGCGCGCGGCCAGCAGCCCGGCCCGATCGCGTTATCGCTGGCTGATGCGCTCGCCACCGCGCGCGAACACAATCCGGCGTACCTCCAGTCCCTCCACGATCGCGCGCCGGCCGCGTGGGGCGTGCGGAACGCGTACGCGAATCTCCTCCCGTCGGTGGCGGCGTCGGGCGGCCTGGGCTACGCGGGGCCGGGACAGGAGAACTTCCTGACGGCGAGTTTTTCGCAGCCGGTCGCTACCTATTCTTCGAACTACAGCCTCGGCTTGACCTGGCAGCTGTCCGGCGCGACGCTGAGCCAGCCTGGGTTGCGGCGCGCGCAACTTGCGGCAGCGGACGCCGACATCACCGGAGCCGCTGCCTCCTTGACCACCGGGGTCACACAGCAATACCTCGCCGTCTTGCAGGCGCGCGACAACGCGAAGGTGGCCGAGGCACGGCTCGACCGGGATGAGCAATTCCTCGGACTCGCGCACGCGCGCTACGACGTCGGCCGCGCGACGCTCCTCGACGTCCGTCAGGCCGAGGTCGCGCGGGGCCAGGCCGAGGTCGCGCTGCTCAGGGCCCGGACCGCAGTCGGGGTCGAAAAGCTCCGGCTCTACCAGATCCTCGGCACCGACCCGCCGGCCGATCTCACCACGGTCACGCTTACCGACACCTTCGGCGTCGTGGCGCCGCGCTGGCAGCTCGACGAACTACTGACGATGGCCGAGGCGCAAAATCCCGCGCTTGAGGCGCTGCGTGCGCGCGCGCGGGCGGCGACATGGGGCGTGCGGGCAGCGGCTGCGAGCTATGGACCGTCCCTGTCGCTGTCGGCCGGGTGGTCGGGATTCACGCAGAAGCTCTCGAACTTGGGCCCCGTGCTAACGAGCGCGCAGGCGCAGGCCGACACCAACATCGTGGCGTGCAACTACCAGAACGCGGCCTGGCTCAACGCGGGGCAGACGGCCCTGCCCTGCGGCGCGCTCGCCTTCACCAGCGCGGACTCGCAAGCCATCCGCTCCCAGAACTCGGCGTACCCGTTCCATTTCACCGCACAGCCGTTTCAGGCCCTCTTCACGGTCACGGTGCCGATCTTCGCGAATTTCTCCCACGCCCTGCAGGTCTCGCAGGCGCGCGCGCAACGGGACGACCTGGACGAGTCCGTCCGAGCGCGCGGCCTTGAAGTGCGCACGGACGTGAGTCAAGCCTACTTGACGCTCGAGGCCGCCTACCGAACGATCGGGATTCAGGACACCAACCGCACCGCCGCGCAGGAGCAACTCGAGCTCGCCACCGACCGCTACCGTGTGGGAACGGGCACGTTCTTCGAGCTGCTCGACGCGCAGGTGGCGCAGCTCGGCGCCGAGACTGATTACGTGAGCGCCGTCTACGACTACCACACGGCCTGGGCGGCGCTCGAAGCGGCGGTCGGGCGACCGCTCGACTAGGAGCCGCGTCGATGTCTTCCCGCGCCAGGGTCTGGATCGCGGCAACCGCGGCGGCCCTCGCCGCCGGCGCCACGGCGCTCGGTCTGCATCTGCGGCGTGGGACGGCAGTGGAGGTGCGCGAGGAGACAGTGGTCCGCCGCGACCTCGTCGCGGTGGTGACGGCCAGCGGCAAGATCGAGCCCAAACGGAAAGTCGACGTGAGCGCGGATATCACGGGTCGCATCACCAAGATCGCGGTCCACGAAGGGGACCCGGTCCGACGCGGTCAGTTCCTGCTCCAGATCGATCCGACCGTCTACGAGGCGGACCTCCGACGAGCCGAGGCGGTGTTGTCCGGCGCTGAGGCCGACGTCGTGCAGGCGCGGGCCAACAGCGATCAAGCCGAGCGGGCCCTGGGTCGGACGAAGGACCTCGCGTCGCGCAGTCCGACGCTCGTCACCCCGGAGCAGTCCGAACAGGCGCAAACGGCGTTCGACATCGCCCAGGCCAACCTCACCGCCGCCACCCACCAGGTGGATCAGGCGCGCGCGGGTGTCCAGGCCGCGCACGACAACCTGCGCAAGACGCGACTCCTGGCCCCGATCGCCGGCCGGGTGACTCGCCTGCCCGTCGAAGAGGGCGAAGTCGCCGTGCCGAGCACGTTCTCCAAAGACATCGGGTTGCTGATGACGATCGCCGACCTCTCCGTCGTCCAGGCGAAAGTGCAGGTCGACGAGACGGACGTCGTGCGACTGCACCTGGGGGATTCTGTTGAGGTCGCGATCGACGCCTTTCCGGACACCACGTTCCTCGCGCGCGTGACCAAGATCTCGAACAGCTCAACGCAGTCGTCGAACGGGGCGACGATCGGCGAAAACGAGCATGCGGTGGACTACGAGGTCGAGGTCACGCTCGCCAATCCCCCCCCCGACGTGCGGCCCGATCTGTCCGCGACGGCGCGGATCGTGACGGATACGCGCCGTGCAGCGCTGTCCATTCCCATCATCGCGCTGACCACCCGCCAGAACACGCCGCTCGCGACCGAAGCCCGCCCGGTGGATACCACCGCGGGCGAACGCACGCGGGAGACGGAGGGTGTCTTCGTGGTGACCCGCGGCGTGGCGACGTTCCGTCCCGTACGTGTGGGGATTGCGAGCGACGCCTACTTCGAGGTCTTGAGCGGAGTGCGGGAGGGCGAGGTCGTCGCCGCCGGGCCCTACCAGACCATTCGCGCGCTGAAGGACGGCGCCCGCGTGCGGCCGACGAAGGCCAGCGCGGACTCGGGGCGGGCGAAGCCCCCGGTTTAGCCGCGGAGGGTCCCGCCGCCGCGCTATCTTTCCACCGGCATGCCGATCCTTGATGCCGCGCAGCTCGCCCTCCAAGTGGCCTGGAGCCACAAACTCCGCTCGTTCTTCACGCTCCTCGGTATCATCGTCTCGGTCGCCTTCCTGGTAGCCGTGGTGGCCATCATCCAAGGCATGAACGCATACGTCCGGGAGCGTATCGGCGACGCGATCGTGGGCGCCAATGCTTTCCAGGTGCGCCGCACGCCGATCGCGGTCGCGCTCATTGACGATGAGGAATGGCAGGCCATACAGCGTCGGCCGATCATCGCGCCCGAGGACGTCCCCTATGTGCAGCGTGCGCTCCCCGACGCGGAGGCCATCGCGCTGCAGTCGGGGTGGCCCACGCCCCAGGCGGACGTGGTGTGGCGCGACCAGACGGTCGGCGACGTGTTCCTCTTCGGCGTCACGGCACCGTTCCAGGACGTCCAGGGGTACGAGTTCGCCGCGGGCGATCCGCTGACCGACGTCGACGTGCGAGAGCGCCGCTTCGTTGTCGAACTCGGGTGGGACGTGGCGAGCAAGCTGTTCGCGAGCCCGGCAGAGGCTGTGGGGGAGAAGATCCGCGTCGCCGGGGCGCAGCTCACCATCAAGGGCGTGGTAGCCAAGAAGGGAACCGTGCTGGGCCAGTCGTGGGACGGTTTCGTGATGATGCCCTTCACGACGTTCGAGTCCCTTTACGGACGTCGCCATACGGCTGTCATCTCGGTGAAAATGCCGAGTGCGGCGATGGTCCAGGATGGGATGGAGCGGGCTGAAGAAGCCATGCGCATCGCGCACGGCTTGCACCCCGAGCAGCCCGACGACTTCACGGTGGACACGGCCGACGCGCTCGTGAGCTTCTGGAAACGGCTGACGGGCGTGCTGTTCACGGTGATCCCGGCGGTGGTCGCGATCGGCGTCCTCGTGGGCGGCATCGTGATCATGAACATCATGCTCATGAGTGTGAGCGAGCGGACGCGCGAGATCGGCATCCGCAAAGCCTTCGGCGCAACCCGGGCCGACATTCACCGTCAGTTCCTGGCAGAGTCCGCGACGCTGGCCGCGCTTGGCGGGCTGATCGGGCTCGTGGCGGGCCTCGCCCTGGCTGGCCTGGTCGCCGCCGCGTCGCCGCTACCGGCGCGGGTGTCGCTCTGGTCGGTGGCCGTGGCGCTCGGCCTTGGCGCAGGTGCGGGGATCGTGTTCGGCGTCTACCCGGCCGCGCGAGCCGCACGGCTCGACCCCGTGGCCGCGTTGCGACACGAGTGATGGCGCGCGCACGCACCGGCGCTACACGAGACCGAGCATGAGACTCGCGGCGGCCGCCGAGAGCGCTCAGGTGGCGCTCGAGCAGCTGAGGGCGAACAAGCTCCGCTCCACCCTCACGATCCTGGGCGTCGTGATCGGCGTAGCGACCGTGATGGGGATGGCGTCGATCGTGCAGGGGATTCGCGAGCAGATCTTGAACGCCGTCGAAGCGGCCGGCCCCACCACGTTCTACGTCATGCGGTTCTTCTCCCCCACGCCCCTCAACCCCGACGCCCTGCCCAAGGCGGTCCGGATCCGCCCCGTTCTGACGCACGAGGAGGCCGAGGCGATCGCGCGGCTTCCCGACATCGAGTACGCCGGCATCTGGGTGCAGGTGTACGAGCGCATGGAATACGAGAACGTCCAAACACAGCTCTTGACCGTGTTCGGAGCGGACGAGCACTACATGGACGTGCAGGGAGGCTCGCTCGTCGCCGGCCGCTTCTTCACGGCCCCCGAAGTGCGCGGCGGCGACGCCGTCGTGGTGCTCGAGCAGAAATTCGCGGCGAAGCTGTTCGGACGCATGGAGCCGATCGGGCGGAGTGTCCGGGTCGCCGGAAAGCCTTGGGAGGTGGTCGGCGTGTACGCGCGACCCGAAAACATCTTCCAGCCTCCGAGCCAGGAGATCGGCGCGATCGTACCGTTCGCCGCGGCGCGCCGGTTCTTCCGCTACGACGAGACCAACGCGCTCTGGATCATTGTGAAGCCGCGTCCCAACGTGCGCGTCTCGCGCGCCATGGACGAGGTCGCCGTGCTGCTCCGGCACCTCCGGGGCACGAAGACCGGTGATCCGAGCAGCTTCGATATGATCACGCAGGACCAGATCCTGAACGTCTTCAACCAACTGACCGGCGTATTCTTTCTCGTGATGTTGGTCCTTTCGAGCGTCGCGCTGCTGGTCGGAGGCATCGGGGTCATGGCGATCATGACGGTGTCGGTGACCGACCGGACGGCCGAAATTGGCGTGCGCAAGGCGATGGGGGCCACCCGCGCGGACATTCTCTGGCAATTCCTCTTCGAAGCGTCGGCGCTGACGCTGATCGGCGGGGCCCTCGGCGTCGTGGCGGGCATCGCGATGGCCGAGGGCATCCACCTCGCGTTTCGGTTCGACACCCGGGTCCCGGCCTGGAGCGCCGGGGTCGCGTGCCTGACGTCGCTCCTCATCGGGCTAGTGTTTGGGATCACGCCGGCCGCGCGCGCCGCACGGCTCGATCCCGTCGACGCCCTGCGCTACGAATGACGCCCCCCCGGGGACGCCCGCAACCGCGTACGGCCACGCCGCGCGGGGCCACGCCGGTCGACCTGCTCGCGATCGCCGCGCATCGGGACGACGTGGAGCTCACGTGCGGCGGCACGCTCGCGAAGGCCGCGAGCGCCGGACACCGCGTGGCGATCATTGATCTCACCGAGGGAGAGGCGGGGACGAGAGGCGACGCGGCAACCCGCGCCGCCGAAGCAGAGCGCGCCGCCGCGGTCCTCGGCGTCACCGTGCGGCTCAACGCGGGACTGCCGGACGCGTATCTCGTCAACGACACCGCCGCGCGACAACGGGTCGTCGAATTGATCCGCCTCGTCCCACCCCGCGTGGTGATCCTGCCGTTCCCCGTAGGCCGGCACCCCGACCACCGCGTCGCGTCCGAACTCGCGCGTGACGCGTGCTACCTCGCCGGGTTGGCGAAATACGACGCGCCTGGAGCCCCACACCGCCCGTACAAGGTGCTCTACGCCCTCGCGTACCGCGAAGACCCCGTGAAGCCGTCCTTCGTCGTCGACATCACGGAGTCCTTTGAAACGAAGATGCGGGCGGTCCGCTGCTACGGGTCGCAGTTCGACGGGGCGAAGGCGGCCGGGGAGATCTTCCCCACGGGCCAGGATCTGTATGACCTGATTCGGGTGCAGTCGGCGCACTACGGGTCCCTCATCCGTCGGCCGTTCGGCGAGCCGTTCTTCTGCGACGAGACGATCGAAGTGGAGGACGTGGTACAGCTTAGAGGCGCCTCGCTGTAGGCGGTGGCACGGGGCTCCGCGCGCCCCGGCGCGCCGCATACATTTCCCGCGTGGCTCTCCGGTTCACCTATCTCGACAACGCTGCCACCACGGCCGTGCGGCCCGAAGCGTTCGAGGCGATGCGCCCGTTCCTCGGGCGCGACTTCGGTAACCCGTCCTCCATGCATCGTTTCGGGCGGGCGGCGCGTGCCGCCGTCGAGCACGCGCGGCGTGCCGTCGCCGCGGCCCTGGGTGCCGAGCCGAACCAGGTGTTTTTCACCTCGGGGGGCACCGAGGCCGATAACCTCGCCGTAATCGGGGGCGCGCTTGCGGCGCGCACGCGCGGCGGGCCGTTCCGCGTCGCCGTCACGGCGCTCGAGCACAAGGCCGTGCTCGATGCGGCCCATTTCGTAGAGCACCTCGGCGGAGAGGCCGTGGTGCTTCCGGTGAGTGAGACCGGCCTGGACCTGGACGCTCTGGACGCGGCCCTCGCGCACGGGGTCGCGGTCGTCAGCGTGATGTGGGTGAACAACGAAGTCGGGGTCATCCAGTCCGTCGATCGTCTTGCGGTGCGCTGCCGACAGGCGGGCGCGCAGTTTCATACGGACGCGGTGCAAGCCGTGGGCAAAGTGCCCGTCTCCCTCCGCGACACCGACATCGGCCTGCTCTCGCTCTCGGGACATAAGATCGGAGCGCCTCAGGGCACCGGCGCCTTGCTCGTTCGTGACCGGCGGGCGATCGAGCCGCTACTACACGGGGGCGGGCAGCAATTCGGCGTGCGCCCGGGGACCGAGAACGTCCCCGGGATCGTTGCGCTGGGAAAGGCGGTGGAGCTGGCCGTGGCCGAGCAAGCGGACCTGACCGAGCGGCTGCGCGCCCTGCGTGACGATCTCGAACAGCGTCTCCTCGCCCTCGCCCCCGACGCGGTGATCCACGGCTCGCGGGCGGAGCGCGCCCCCCATATCTCCACCGTTTCTATCCCCGGCACGGACAGCGGGACGATGCTCATGCATCTGGACCTCGCGGGGATTGCGTGCTCTGCCGGCTCGGCATGCCGCACCGGGGACACGACCGGGTCCCACGTGCTCGCCGCGCTCGGCGTGCCACCCGAGCTCGCGACCGGAGTCCTCCGATTCTCGTTCGGCCGGGACAACACGGCGGCGGACGTCGACGCTGCGATCAGCGCCCTGCCGGGAGCGATCGGCCGCGTGCGGGCCCTGGCCTCGGCGCTGCAGCGGTGACGGCCACGACTGTCTGGCCGGCGGGGGCCGCGTGAGGGAACGGGTGCTCGTGGCGATGTCCGGCGGCGTCGACTCCTCGGTCGCTGCCGCCCAGCTCGTGCAGCAGGGATACGACGTGATCGGCGCCACGATGAAGCTCTTCTGCTATGGCGACGCCGTGGCGGAGCGACCGTGCTGCTCGCTCGACTCGATCGAGGACGCCCGCCTCGTGGCCCACGCGCTCGGCATCCCGCACTACGTATTGAACTTGGAAACACGCTTCGGCCACGACGTGATCGACAACTTCGTCGAGGAGTACGCGCGCGGACGGACGCCCATTCCCTGCGTGCGCTGCAACTCGTTCACCAAGTTTCGCGACTTTCTCCGTCACGCCGACGCGCTCGAGTGCACGTGGATCGCGACGGGTCACTACGCGCGCGTTGCGGCGGGTGGCTTGTACCGGGCTCGCGATCGGGTGAAGGACCAGTCGTACTTCCTCTGGGGCATCGATGCGGCCGTCGTCGAACGCTTGCTCCTGCCGGTGGGCGAGCTGACGAAGGCGGACACTCGCGCGCTGGCCCGTGGCCTGGGCCTCGCCACGGCCGAGAAGCCGGAGTCGGTGGACATTTGCTTCGTGCCTGACGGCGACTACGCTGTCGTACTCGAGCAGCGCCTTCCCGCCGACGCTCCCGCCCTGCAGCGCGGACCCTTGGTAACGGCCGGGGGCGACGTGGTGGGCGAACACGACGGCTTCGGCCGGTACACAATCGGGCAGCGTCGCGGGATCCCAGGCGGCTTTCCGGAGCCGATGTACGTCGTGGCGATCCGCCCGGAAAGCCGGGCCGTGGTGATCGGCCCGGCCAACGCGCTCTATAGCCACGCCGTCACGCTCGAGGAGCTGAACTGGCTCGGCGCCCCCGTGCGCGAGAGCGCTGAGGTGTTCGTCCAATGTCGGTATCGCGCCCCAGCACTCCCCGCGGAGGTGCGGGCCTTACGCGGAGACCGGCTCGAGCTCGGGCTCGCGCAGCCGGTCCGCGCCCTGACGCCGGGCCAGTCGGGCGTCCTTTACGGGCCCGACGGCCGGGTACTCGGCGGCGGTGTGATCGCCTGAGCGCAGGCACGGCGCGAAACGGCAGGGGCACACCTCATGGCGTACCGACTGCTGGCCGATGTACTCGTCGCGTTCCACGCCCTCTTCGTGCTCTTTGTCGTGGCCGGCGGCCTCTGGGCGCTCCGCTGGCCCAAGGCGGCGTGGGGGCACGTGCCAGCCGCCCTCTGGGGTGTGGCCATCGAGTATGGCGGCTGGGTGTGTCCGCTCACGCCGCTCGAAAACGCCCTGCGCGCGGGCGCCGGGCAGGCCGGATACGCCGGCGGTTTTGTAGAGCACTACGTCCTGCCCGTGTTGTATCCGGCCGGGCTCACGCGGCCGCGGCAAGTGGTGCTCGGGAGCGCGGCCTTCTGTGTGAATGCCCTCGTCTACAGCATCGTGCTCCGGCGCGCGCGTCGCCGGAGCGGTGCCAACCCTAACCCGGAGCGCGTATGAGACGGCTGTGGATCGTAACCTTCGTCGCGGCGAGTCTCGGCTGCAGTAGCGGATCGTCTGATTCCGCCCGCCCCACACTCACCGAGCGGCAGCAAGACAGCATCCTCGCCCGGTCGTCGATCCCCGGGGCGTCGGCCGTGGGCAAGGCGATGCGGGTGGCGGACTCGACGAGCGCGGGCATCCGCCGCGCAGACACCGCCTCGCCGTGACATGAGAAAACGAGCGCTCCTCGCGCTCGCGCTCGTCGGTCCGTGGGCGGCCTGCACGCCTGAGCCCCCCTGCGCCGCGGGCCGCGGCCGGATGGCCCGCACGGCCGCCGCTCCGTACGCCGGGCGTTGGCAGGTCGCGCATGGAGACACGCTCACCTTGCCGCAGATGGGTGACCGATTCAAGCTCGCGAGTATCACGCTCGACACGACATCGCTCGCCGTGGGGGGCACGTGCCGGTTCCGCGGGCATCTCGTCTTCGCAGCTCCGCGCGCGGAGACGCTCGCAGTGCTGTGGGCGGGGGGACCGGACCAGGCGTTGATCTCGGGCTGGCCAGCGGATCTCGGACCGTTCGGCGGACTCGGCGTTTCGCTGGCCGCGGACTCCCTGCGGGGCGCGCTGCTCTTTGATTCGCGGGTCGGCATTGCCGTGACACCCGGTGTGACCGCCCAGTTTGTAGCTCGACGGGTTCCCCCGCAGTAAGATTCCCGCATGCCGTTTACCGCTCAGGAGCGCACCGCGCTGATCGAGCGCTACGGACAGGGACCGAGTCTGCTCAAAGCGGCCGTGGCCGCAGTGCCGTCCGACGGGCTTCAGTGGCGTCCCGCCCCCGGCCGCTGGTCGGCGCACGAGATCGTTGTCCACTGCGCCGATGCTGAGGTCAATGCGCACGGGCGGTTGCGGTATCTCCTCGCTGAACGCGAGCCCGTGATCCAGGGGTACGATCAGGACCGCTGGGCCCTAGTGCTCGACTACCACACTCTTCCGCTCGACGTCGCCCTCGCGACGGTCGAGGCCGTTCGGGCCAACACCGTTCCCCTGCTCCGGCGAGTGAGTGAAGCGAACTGGCAGCGTCGGGGCCGGCACACCGAGTCGGGCGGGTACGCCGCCGAGGATTGGCTCGCGATCTACGCCGAGCACCTGGAGAAGCACTCGCGACAGATTGCCCGGAACGTCGCGGCTTGGAAGGACGCGTGACAGGTTTCCTGTTTCGGCTGGTCATCACCGGTCTCGGTCTGTTCGCCGCAGCCCAGATCGTGCCGGGCGTCCAGATCCAGGGCTTCGGAACACTCGTCGTGGCCGCGCTCCTCCTCGGGATCGTCAACGCCTTCATTCGTCCGATCGTGCTCATTCTCACCCTCCCCATCACGGTGCTCACGCTGGGGCTCTTCATCCTTGTAGTGAACGGCATTTCGCTCGAGCTCGTGGCGTGGCTCGTCCCCGGGTTCCACTTGAGCGGACTCGGTGCCGCGATCCTCGGCTCAATCGTGGTCGGGCTGACGAGTTGGTTCGCATCGACGTTCGTCGGCGGCCGGGGCCGGTTCGAGCACATCCGCCGCATCGACGTACAAGGCCGCCGTCTCGACTGAGTGGACCGGACGTTTGCGGCACTCGGGAGCCTATCGGCGTTTCTCGCCGTCGCCGCGGGCGCGTTCGGGGCCCACCTGCTCCGCGGACATCTCAGCCCCGATCTGCTCGCGGTCTTCGATACCGGCGCCCGGTACCAGATGTACCACGCGCTCGGGCTGCTCGCGGTCGCCGCGGCCAGCGCACGCTGGCCCACGCCCCTCGTGCGGACGGCGGGGTGGCTGTTTGTCGTGGGCACGGTGCTCTTTTCGGGGAGTCTCTACGTGCTGGCCTTGACCGGCACACGCGGGTTCGGCGCGGTGACGCCGTTCGGGGGGCTGTGCTTGCTCGCGGGTTGGGCCTCCCTCGGCGTCGCCGCCTGGCGCGGCTAGCGCCCGCCCGAGCCACCCGCCCGCGGGTCGTACGAACACCGTGAACCCACCCACCGACGTCCTCGTCGTGCAGCACGTGGAACCCGAAACCACGGGCGCGATCGGCGCCGCGCTCACGGGCGCCGGTCTCCGCGCGCGCACCGTCCGCGTCTACGCGGGCGACGCGGTACCGCGCCGACTCGAGCACGCGGGCCTCGTGGTCATGGGCGGACCGATGGGCGTATACGAGCAGGACCGCTATCCCCACCTCCGCGACGAGATCGCCCTCATCGAGGACGCACTCGCGCACCAAGCCCCGGTGCTCGGCGTGTGCCTGGGGAGCCAGCTACTCGCGGCCGCGCTCGGCGCCCGGGTGTATCCCGGCCCGCAGAAAGAGCTGGGGTGGTACCCGCTCGAGTGGCTGCCCGACGCGAGGCGGGATCCGCTCTTCCATCCCATCGCCGCGCAGTCGCTCATGGCCTTCCACTGGCACGGCGATCGCTTCGACGCCCCCCAAGGGGCACGAGTCCTGGCGCGCTCGGCGGCCACCCCAGTGCAAGTCTTCTCGTACGGCACTCAGGCCTACGGCCTGCTCTGCCATCTTGAGATCACGGCCTCGCTACTCACCGCGATCGTGACCGCGTTTGGGGACGAGGCCCGAGCAGCCGGGCGCGATCCCACGGCCATTCTGGGCGAGGGCGACCAGTTCCTCCACGCCCTCTCTGAGGCCGCCGACGCCGTCTTCGGGGGATGGGTCGCCCTCGCAGCACGGGCGGCCCGCACGGCGCCCGCGCCCTAGCCGAAGGGCTCGCCCGCGTCTATTCCGGTGGCCGAGCGGGTGCTATGTTGTACCGCCTTTTGCCTACAGGGAGCGCACCGTGGACCTCGTCCAGCGAATTGCCACGGAGCTCAAAATCGACGAAGGCAAGGCCGAGCGAGGGATCGGCGCGATCCTCGCCGTGCTTCAGTTCGGCGTCGGCCGCGAGGCGTTGGACCGCGTCAAGAAGGAGCTCCCGAATAGCGAGCGCTGGATGGGCCGCGCGTTGATGGGCGGCGGCCGTACGGGCGAGTTGCCGGCGCTCGGCGCCCCGTCCGCGCTCCTCGCCGCGCTTGCCTCGGCCGGATACGACAAGCAGGAGATCCCGCACCTCGCACGGATCGTGCTCGAGGTCCTGCGACCCATCCTCGGGGACCAGGCCACCGATCGTCTCCTCGCGGCAGCGCCAGGGCTGCGGAGCTAGAGGCAGGACCGTTCGGTGGCGTCCTGGGAAGCCGTCGTCTCGCGCCTGTTTCGCGCGCTCCGCCTCGACAGTATCCGCAACAAGCTTCTCGCGTTCGCCGTGCTGGCGACGCTGATCCCCTCCCTCAGCACAGCGTGGGTGTCTTACGCCCAGAACCGCCGCTCGCTCGCCGATAAGATCACCGGTGAGCTACAAAGCCTGAGCGCCGCGACCGCGCGGGAACTGGACCTCTGGGTGAAGGAACGGCTCTACGAGCTGCGGGTGTTCGCAAGCTCTTACGAAGTGTCGGACAACCTCGCGCGGTCGGCCGGCGGCGGGCAGGGGCTGCGGCGACTGCACGACTACCTGCGGCAGGTCCAGGGGCGGTTCAGCGACTACGAGGAACTCATGGTCCTCGACCGCCACGGGACCGTCGTCGCGACAAGCGCTCGCACGGCCCAGGCGGTGACGCTCCACCCTACGTGGGCGAACGAGCTTCGCACGAACGACGCCGCGCTCGGGCCTCCCACCTGGGACCACGCGCTGAGGCGGATCATCATGCTGGCCGGCGTCCCAATCCGCCTGCCCAGCGGCCAACTCGTGGGTACGCTCGTCGCCCGGGTGAACTTCCGGTCGGTGGACGACCTGTTGAAACGTGCCAAATCCCTCGCCAGCTCCCAGGTGTTTCTCGTCACCGACTCGGGCACCACGATCACGAGCTCCTTGCAGGGCTCGACCGACTCGGTTGGGCAGCGGCTGGCGGCGCCCACGCTGCAGGCGCTGCTGCGCCGCGAACCGGCCACCATGGACTACCACGGCCTCCTCGGCGTGTCGGTCGTGGGCGCCCTCAAGGAGGTCCCGCGGGTCGACTGGGCCATGGTCGCCGAGGTGCCAGCCGACGAGGCGTACCGCCAGGTCATCCAGCTCCGCAACGAGACGGGACTGATCATGCTCGTGCTCGTGCTCGGCGTCGGCCTCATCGGCTACTTCCTGTCACAGCTGATCGTGCGACCGGTGGACCGTCTGACGCGAGCGGCGGGCGCGGTCGCGGGCGGGGATCTCGAGGTCGATCTCCCGACCACGAGCGGCGGCGAGGTCGGGTACCTCACGGAAGTCTTCAACAACATGGTCGCCCGTCTGCGCGAGAACCGGGCGGCCCTCGACGCGACCAACGAAACGCTGCGGGCAAAGAACGAGGAGCTCCAGCGCCTCTCGGTCACGGACAGCCTCACGAAACTCTACAACCGGCGCTTTCTGCTCGACCGCATCACTGGCGAGATCGACCGATCGCGCCGGCACAAGCGCACGTTCGCCGTGTTGCTCGTCGACGTCGACAACTTCAAGCGCTACAACGATGCGTACGGACACTTGGCCGGCGACGAAGTCCTGACCCGCGTGGCGAGCCTGCTGCAGGAGTCCACGCGCCAGGTGGACTGTGTGGCCCGCTACGGAGGGGAGGAGTTTGTTGCGGTACTCGCCGAGACGGACATGGCCGGAGCCCAGGAAGCCTGCGATCGGATTCGGACGCGACTCGGAACGCAGATGTTTCAGAGCGCCAAGATCACATTGAGCATTGGCGTGGCAGAGTTCCCCACCCATGGGGAAACGCCGGAGGCGCTGACGGCGGCGGCGGACGCGGCGATGTACGAGGCGAAGCGCGCGGGGCGCGATCAGGTCGGGCTCGCGAGCCCGCCCTCGCGACCCGAGGGCCGTCGACGCGCATGAACCGGCGCTACTTCGGTTCCTCGGCCTTGCCGACCAGCGTGTAGTACAGCCAACCGCTACGCCCGTCGTCGTCACTGACCCGGAGCCACGCGTCGACGTAGGAGAACGCGGTTACGGACGCGCCCGCGGCGAGCGTGTATAGAACCTTGAACCCCGCTCCGGGACCTTCGCGCACCCGGCCGGACGAAAGGGTGCGCAGGGGCACCGGCAGCGCGAACCGCACTTCGCCCGGGCGCAGCGAGCCGCGGTCGCCACTCGCCAACCCCCGGCCGGCCCCAGCGAGGCTCTTCGCCTGGTTCGCGAGGTAAAGTGCGCCACCGTAGTTCTGCCGATCGAATTCGGCCGAGCCCATCTGCAGCAGCTTGGCGACCTGGCCCATCTCCGGGAAGTCCGCGGCGGAGAGGCCTGCCTTGAGCGAGTCGAGGGCGATTTGCGCCTCGGCGATGCCCGATGCGGCCTCGGCCCGGCTCGCGACGGTCTGCAGCTTGGCCATGACGCGTACGACTTCCTGGCGTGCCTCGTCCAGGCGGCTGTCGAGATCGCTGATGAGCGCCTCGTCCTCGAGCAACCGCACCTGCGCGCGAGCGGCCCGCTGCTCGAGGTCGGGGTCCTTGACGGTGACTGTCTCAACAGCCGCCGGCGCCGGGGGAGCGGGAGGAGACGTCGGCGCGCAGGCGGCGAACCCCGCACCGAGCAGAAGCGCCGCTCCCGCCCACCCGGTTGCTCTCCGATGTGCCACCGTGATCCTCCGACCTCTAGGGGATGTGCGACGGGGACTGGCGCCCGAGCTCATACTTGACGATGCAACTTGCAACATCAGAATTGCCACTCGAACAGATGCGCCGTCCCATACAGCGCAAGCACTTAGGCAACTCGTCGGGCGGAAAACATCGTGCGAACGCGGGCCGGGCGCAACCGATCGGATGTTTCACTTTGCGATCCGCTGGCTTCTTCTGGTGGCCGCTGACTCGCCCCCCTCTTCGAGGTCTCTATGCCCAGCCTGCCCCCAGCCCTGACGCTCAACGAGATGGTCCTGCGACTCGTCGTCGCCGTGGTGCTCGGCGCCGTGATCGGTATTGAGCGCGAGCTCGTGGGCAAGGAGGCGGGGATTCGTACGGACATCATGGTGGCGGCGGGCGCGTCGATCTTCGCGATGGTGGGCATTTTGCTGCCCTCCGTCATCAGCCTCGACGCAGCGCACTTGCGAGACGTCCTGGCGCGAAACAGCGGCTTTCTTGCCGTGATCGCAAACGTGGTTGTGGGGGTGGGGTTTCTCGGTGCGGGCATCATTGTGAAACAAGGAGTACACGTGCGGGGGCTGACGACGGCGGCGACCATTTGGTTCGTCGCGGCCATCGGCGTCTTGTGCGGGATCGGCGTTCTCGGCTTCGCCGCGACGGCGGCCGTAGGGATGTCGGTCCTTCTCTTCCTGCTCCGCAAGATCGGGTTCGACCTCGCGCCCAAGGACTGAGATCAGCGAGGCGCGTACGCGCTCCGTCCGTCGCGCAAGCGACTGTACCCACTAGCGACTGTTCGCAACGCCCAGGGCGCAACTCGACTCGATTGCGCGATCGGCTTCGCGCTCGCCCTCAACCAGCACGCAACCCGCCTAGCAGACGCACCACGCGCGACCCGCGGCGTGCTTTGAGAGTCCAAAGCGCCGTCGGAGCGTGAGCGGCGGTCCGATCAGCACCCGTCGGGATCGACGCACACAGGGGTCGTGACCACCGGTGGCGGCGTGGCCTGCTGCGTAAGGAGGTAGGCGACCACGCCCCCGACCATCACTCCGCCAGCCACGAGGACCGCGGTCTTCATCCCGTCCGGTGCCTGGGCCCGTGCGACGACGATGTCCTTGAGCGGTATGGCCACCCGCTCCTGCAGTCCCGCGACGGTGCCTCGGAGCGTGTCGCCGTCGATCCGCGGCTCGACCACAGTGGTGACGTCACTATCCGAGGTCGTCACCTGGATGATTGAGGGACGATGCTGCGGTACAAACTGATCGGGCTGCACGCGTTGCATGCTCGTGCAAGCGACGCCCGTCAACACGAAGCCAACGACTCCCCGCATCAACATGCCAAGCCTCCTTCTCGCGGGCGCCAACCACCTCACCAGCCGACGAAAACACAGTGCAATCTTCGGAGGAGCGTGCGGACGTTTGGCTTTGTGACAGCTGGGGAGCTCAGGTCAGGCTAGCTCGCCTTGCGCCAGGTCAGCTCCACCCGCACTGGGACATCGTTCTTCACGGGAATGCCGAAGAGGGCGGGCGGATCAATCTTGAAGTCGGAGAGGGTGGCGGGAATCAGGCCGGAGATGTGCGTGTCGTTCCCCTCCGGCACCCGCTGGAAGGGTACGTGGGCGTAGTGGGCGCTTTGGCCGGCAAACTCCACATCAACGTCGGCAAAGATCGTGTCGAGGGACGACGCCGTCGCGGGCAGACGGGTGCGTACGGTCACCATCGGAAACTGTGCTCCGCGAGCGACCTGGAGCATATGCAGATCACGGTTGCTGTCCCCCGAACTGAAGGACTGCACCGGGGCGGCGACCAAGAACGAGCATTCGCCCGCCTGGCACACCCCTTTGCCTCGCGCAGCGTGACTCACACCCTCCGTCTGGTGCAACGGGTGCGAGACGTGGTAGGTGAGCGTGGACGCTTCGAGCACCCACTGCTCGGGCGCCTGGGCGACCAGGCGTGCGGTCCCGAACAGGAGGAGAATGAGGACAAACCCAGGCACGCCGGTCTCCTTTAGAACTTGAGAGCAATCGAGAGCATCGCGGCCCCGTACGCGACCGCCGTGATAGCAGCCACGGCTCCGTGCGCGGCCGCTAGGCCCTGCACGCGCTGGCCCCGGCTTCGCTCGTCGTACGCGATGGCCCCGAGCACCGGAGTCAGAATCATCCCGGTCCCGTGGATCAACGCGAGGGCCTTATGCAAGCGAATAGGTCCCCGGGTCGGGGTGCCCGGGATCTTGGGCGCGAAGATCGCGAAGCTCGCCGTCGTGGCGTAGAGCCCCACGGTGAGAACGCCGAGGCCCGCGTGGAGATTGCGTCCGCTCGAGCTCGTCGCCCGGCCGCCAGCGCCCGTACTGCTCACCAGGGTGGCGAATAACGGCACCGTGGTCACCAAACCGAGCTCCTGGTGGACCCGCAACATGTGCGAGCGGCGGTTCAACCTCGCCTGCTGTGCTGCGCTGCCCTGGGTCTCCGCCGGCGTGAACCCCAAATCGCCGAGCGACAACGTGGCCTCAAGCGTCACATCGACAGTCTTGCTCTCGTTCGGGGCGAGGGTCACCGTCACGGTCACCGTGTCGAACCCCTCCGCCGAGACTGTGAGCCCGTAGTCCCCGGGCACGAGTTCCGCCACGCTGTAGCGACCACTCGAGTCAGTGTGGGTCGACGTGCGTTGTCCCGTCGCCATGTTCGAAATGGACACGGTGGCACCTGCCAGCCCCGCACCGGCGCCAGCCCCGACCGTGCCGGACACAGCGCCCTGCCCCGTCTGGCCCCAGAGGAACGCACTCACGCCGACGCACAGCCCGCACGCGCGCAGTCCAGCCGCCAGCACCCACCGTACGCTCAAGGGGCTCCCCTCCGCCGAGCTCCACCGACGAGAGCTCCCAAAGTGTGAAGCGTCATGGCTTCCCGGTCGCACATAAGCACCGCCGCAGCGACGGCCGACCCTCTGCCCCGTCTCGTCCTGCTATACGCACCAGCGGCCGGGGCAACCTCGTCGGGAGCGGCGAGCGCCGCTCGGAACATCACCGGTGAGGAACGCATCTGTCGGTGCCGTTGTGACAGCAACTCCCGTATCCACCGAAATTTGGGGTATACTTGCGAAAGGCGTTTCACTTTGCTTCCGGAGGCGTCCTTACGGTTGCGCTAGCGCTGGCCTTGTGCGGTTTTGCGGTGCACGGCACGGTGCGGGCGGCTGGGTCGAACGAGCCGATCGCATTCGCCGTGGTCGAAGTCAGCGACGGCAGCGCGCGAGCGGAATCCGATTCGACGGGTCAGTACCGCCTCGTCTGCCTTCCCGTTGAGACCCACGCCGTACGCATTTCCCGCCTCGGCTACGACCCCCGAACGATCGAAGTGGCCGCCGCTCAGGGTGATACGCTGCGGCTGGACGTGGACCTATCGGTGCGACCAGTCTCGCTACCGCCGATCCAAGTGGCTGCGCGCACGACGGGGCAACTCGCCGGACCTGCGCCCGATGAGAGTCTCCTCGCTCGGCGGTTTTCCCTCGAGGATATCGCGGCGAGTCCGCTCGTCGGGTCCCCGGATCCGCTGTCCTCCTTGCCCGTCGCCGGCGCGCTCCCGGCGGGCGATCCCCTCCCGGGGCTGCGTGTCCGCGGAGGGGCCTCGAGCGAGAACCTCACGCTCCTGGACGGCGTGCCGATCTACAACCCCTACCACGCCGGCGGCGTGAGCGCGCTGAGTTCCGACGTCGTGTCGCGAGTCACGCTCTATGACGACGCGGCACCTGCTCAATGGACCGGTGGCCTGTCGAGCGTGGTCGCCATGGATACACGCTCGGTCAGCGCGAACTCGCTCGGCTGGGACGGCAGTGCCGATCCGCTGTGGCTCGGTCAATTCGTGTCGACGCGCATTCTTGGGGGGGCGGGCGACATCATCGCGGGCGGCCGATTCAGGAACGGACTCCTCGGAGCGCCGGACAACGGCCGTGCGGTGGGCGGCGGCGATGGATTCGCACGAGTCACAGCTCCGATGTTTGGCGGCAGCCTCGAGCTGCTGCTGTTCGGAAGCGAGGACCGCGTCGGGTTCGATACCACTGTTGCAGCGGGACCCTCGCTCGGAGTGAGCGAGGGGGAGACGGACGGCAATCCCGCCGCCTCGGGAAACGGGTTCAAGTGGACGACCCTGACGCAAGCGCTCCGGTGGACCGGGCGCTTCGGCCCGTCAACGACCGCTGACATCCGAGCCTGGCGCACCGCGTACGACGCGGACATCAACTGGCTCGTGGCCGCGCCGCTTGCAGCCGCGAGTCAGTTGCGCAACGTGGGTGTCGCGGTGGCCGTGTCCGGCTCCGCGCTTTCCACGCAACCGACACTCGGCGTCGATGCACAGCAGTTTGGCTCGAGGTACACCGTGAGCGCCGGATCGACCGCCCTCGGACCACTTCTCAGCGAGACGGCCGCCCCGATCGTGGTCGGGGCCTTCCTCGAGGATCGTTGGCATCCCACGGGGTCTCCGTGGAACGTCGCCGCCGGCCTCCGCGGTGACGTCACGCCGTGGGGCGGCGTCGAGCTGCAACCACGGCTGACGATGGGATTCGCGCCCACCCGAGTCGTCGCCCTGGGGGCCACCTACAGCGAGTCCCGACAGTACGTGCAATCGGTGACCAACGACGAATCGTTCATCACGGCCGTCTCGGGGATCGCATTGCCGGTTGCCGCCGACGGAGCCCGGGTCCCGGTCGCGGCCGCCGCCCAGGCCACCGCAGCGCTCACGGTCCGGCCCAGTTCCGCGACCATGGTGACGGTCGAGGGGTATAGCCGCCGCATGACCGGGCTCGTCCTGGTCGCGTCCGCGACAGCCCTACCGTTCACGACGAATGGTCTCGCGATCGGGTCGGGCCGGGCGTCGGGGCTGCTGGTGTCCTTCGAGCGCCGCACGCCACGGGTGACCGTTCAGGCGCTCTACGCATTGGGGACGACGACGCTCAGCGCCTCGGGTCTCAGCTACACCCCCGCTGCAGACCCGACCCAATCGCTCGCGGCCGGGGTGTCCACGAAGGGGCCCGAAGGGATCACGTTCCGAGCCGCGGCGTGGGCAAGCCTGGGCCGCCGGACGAGCGTCATCGCGGATTCCGTGACCTGGGCGCCGGCGAGTGAGCTGGGAGGCGTGGGGGACCTCGACGGAAGCCCTCTCGCCATCCGGGGTCCCCTAGACGGGGCGGCCCTTCCGGCGTATCTGCGTGTCGACCTGAGCGCCCGTCGCGAATGGTCCTCCGACCCTGGGCACGGAGCGCGGTTCGCCGGGGTTGTGGCCATCACCAACTTGTTCGGTCGCCCGAACGTGACGGGCCTTTGGGAGGCTGCGGGCGCGTCGGCACTCCAGGCACTCGCGTCGGCCGGGCGGGCAATCTCCATCTCGCTGGAGTGGCATCCCCGCTAGTTCCGACCGTTCCTCCGTGTCACAAGGTCCAGCCGTCGCGCGTTCCTTTGAGAACCGTTTGTGAGGACTCCTCAACTCCAGTGCGACCGCATGTCTGAGCGGGAACCAGTGTCCGAATCCGGAGCGCTGGGGAGGGTCAGTTCGCGCCAGCTCTCGGGCACCCTGAGCGTGTTCGATCGGCAGTTCCGGCACGCGTTCGACGAGGAGTTCAAATCGCTGTTCCGCTACGTCGATCGGTGGTCGGGCGACCCGGCGCTCGCTGCCGATGTAGCACAGGAGACGTTCATCCGGCTGTATCGTCGTGGGCAGTTGCCCGAGAACCTCGGGGCCTGGCTCATCTCGGTGGCCAACAACCTGCTCCGAGACGAACGCCGTCGGACGGCTCGACGGGAGCGTCTACTGGCGCAACACGCTCGCGGCGACGAGGGGGAAGACGGCAACCCGGGGCCCGAGGGTGAGGTGCTGGCCTCTGAGCGGCGTCAGGCGGTCCGGGAAGCGCTCGACCAGCTCCGGCCCCGGGAACGGTCCCTGCTGCTGCTCCGGCACGAGGGCCACAGTTACCGGGATCTCGCGAAGGCTTTGGGCATCCGCGAGGGTAGCGTCGGCGCCTTGCTCGCCCGCGCTCGTGAGCGCTTCCGAGCCGCCATGGAGGACCGACGCCATGCACTTGACTGAGACTGAGCTGCAGACGCTCGCCGACGGCGAGCTTCTGGGTCGGCGTCGGGAACGGGCCGAGCGACACCTCGCTCACTGCGCGACCTGCGTAACGGCCGTCGCCCGCCTCCAAGCCAACGAGCGGTGGGTCGCCGACGCGCTCCGCGCCGTCGACCACAAGCCTCCTGCGGTATCGGCGGAACGCCTCATGCCGTACGCCGTGGCGCGCCGGTGGCGGCGCTGGCAGGCGCTGGCGGCGGGCATCGGAGCGCTCCTCGTCGCCGCGGCGGGTGCGGCGGCGGTCATCCCCAACTCGCCCCTCAGGGCTTTCCTCGGCTTGGCCAAACGAACGGCCCATGCCAGTCGAACCGCGCCCCAGGCGCCCGAGCTTTCCTCCTCAAGCGTGGGCTTCGCCCCGGCGAAGGTCGTGAACGTGACGTTCCTGAGTCCGCAGCCGAGCGGGGAGATCGGGATCGTCCTTGCGGACGTTCCGATGGTGCGCGTCGCGCATCGCGGCGGCAGCGCGAGTTACACGCTGACGGCCGACGGCGTGCTGATCGCGAACGAAGGCTCTCACGCGAGCTACAGCGTGACCGTGCCGCGCGCGGCGCCCGTAGTGCGCATCCGGGTGGGAGGCGAAGTGGTCTTCACCCGGGAGGGCGGACGCGTCGCGGCTGTGGCCGCACCGGACCAAACGGGCCGGTATCTCATTCAGTTCGCCACGCTCGGACGGGAGAAGAACTGACCGAGCGCCGGCGCTCGACCCGAGGTGATGACTCCACGCGTCGGGACTAACTGACTATGAGCGTCTTTGCACCCGTTCTCACATTGGCGACGCGCGCGGCTGTGAGTCTTTCTTCAGGTTCTTGTCACGACCCCTTCACCGCCGCAAGGCAGGTTGAGCCCAGTCGTCGGACCGAGACCATCACGCCTGTCCAAGGAGGGATCATGCTCGCACGAAGCGCCGTGTTCGCCGGGGGCCTCACGGCGGCCCTGCTCGCCTCGGGGTGGTCACACCGCGGACTCAGCGCGGGCGTCGACAACGGGACGATCACGGGGCGGATCAAGTTCGTCGGGCAGGCGCCCACGAACCCGATCATCGACATGGGCGAGGAGCCCGACTGCAAGGCCAAGTATTCCACGCCGCCACGCGCCGAGATCGTGACCGTGAACCCCAACGGGACGCTGGCGAACGTCCTGGTCTACGTGAAGGCGGGGCTGCCGGCCGGTGCCACCTATCCGCCCCCTACGACTCCCGTGGTGTTGGATCAATTGGGGTGCACTTACCACCCCCGGATCCTTGGCGTGATGGTGGGTCAACCGCTTGAGATCAGAAACAGCGACCCCCTGCTTCACAACATCAAGTCGACGGGGAAGCTGAACCGGCCCTTCAATATCAGCCAGCCGGGTGCCGGCATGAAGCTCGATCGGACCTTCTCCACGCCCGAGGTCGTCATTCCCCTGGAATGCAACGTCCACGGGTGGATGCACGCGTTCCTCGGCGTGTTCGCGAACCCCTTCTTCGCGGTCACCGGGGGCGACGGCACGTTCACATTGACAGGCCTCCCACCGGGGACCTACACGATCGGGACCTGGCACGAGAAATACGGGATCCAGGAAGCCACGGTGACCCTCGGCGCCGGGGAGACAAAGACCGTCGACCTCACGTATACGGGAGGTTGATCCGGACCAATTTCCGGCGAGGGACCCTGATGTGAAACGATGGGGTCGGCAATCGGGCCCGAGCTGGATGCTCGGGCCCGGTTCGCCTTTCATACAGTGATCTTCTCCTTCGCCACGCTCAAGTCGGCGCTGGTTTCTCGGGGCGTAACACGAAAAGAAGGGTCGCCACGAGCGCCAAGAGCCCCGCCAGCCCTAACGCCCCCGCCGTCGCCCCGCTCCGCACGAGCAATCCCCCGATCACCGCCCCGCCCAGCATGGCGCATACGGATGCGAGACGCCGGGCCAATCGAGGGTTGCTGCCCCCCGCAAGCGAGGAGTCTGCGCCGAGTCCCGTGAGTGTCAGCGTCAGGACCGTGGTCGTTAGGTCCGAGACCGCGAGGCGCCGAACCGTCGCATTGCGCACCCCCATGGCGACGGCGGTCAACGCGATCAAGGCGTTCACGCGAGGGTCGAGAGCAAGTGCCCGAGCGTCGAACCCCACGGCAAAGAGGCCCGCGGCGAAGAGGAGGAGGGCTTCGGTCAAGCCCGCCACCAAGAGCCACCGGCGCCGCGAGCCCGCGAACCGCACACCGAGACGACCGCCGACCACCGCCCCAACGAGAAAGGCCCCTAACGCGAGGAGAGACCGGGAAGGAGAAAAGCCAGGCACCGCCGCGAGGGCGAACCCTAGGAAGACGATGTTTCCGGTCATGTTTGCCGTAAACACGCGCCCGAGTGCGAGCACACTGACGGCGTCGATAAGGCCCGTTGTCGCTGTGAGAACGAGCAGGGAGGCGGGGAGCGTACCCTCCCCCTCGCCGGGGTTACGCGGCATCGCTCGCGACGGCCGCCGCGACGCTCATGCGGCATACACCATGAGCGCACCCGTGCATCGACTCTACAGCCGCCACAGCATGATGCCCAAGCCGACGAGATCCACCGCTTTCCCGTAAGGTCTGTTTCATGTGACCCCGCGTGACATCGCTCTTCAGCCGAGACGACTTGCGTCGCGGTATGGGCGCGGCCCGTGGGGTCGCGCGCGACGGTCGGCTCGTCAAATTTGAGACCCTTGCCAAGTTCATGCCGGCGATGGCGACTAATTGATTGGTGGGGTTGGGCTTGACTTCCCGCGTGGGGCCCCTCAGTGGGCGTCCTGGGCGGGGGTAACCCGGCGACTCCCGCGCAGGAGGAGGATCGCGGGGGTGACCGACAGGAACGAGAGCAGCAGCAAACGCCAGGCGTCGTTATAGCTCAGCATCGCCGCTTCCCGCATCACCTGGCGGTCCAGCAGGGCGAGGGCGCCCTGCTGCGCACCGTCGGCCGTGTACCCGTGCGCCAAGAGTGCCGCCGCGAACGCATGCAGCCGGGCGTCCACGAGCGGGTTCCCCGGGTAGATGTTGTTCAGCAGGTCGACGCGGTGCAGCTGCGTGTGCCGAGTGACGAATGATGCAAGCACCGCGATTCCAAAGGAGCCGCCGACTTGGCGGGCGAGGTTGATCAGGCCTGCCGCCTGTTGGGCTTCGCTTGGCTTGAGACTCGCATAGGCAGCGTTGTTGATCGGCGTAAACAGCAAGCCGAGGGCAATTCCCCGAATTAGCAGCGCGACCCTCACATCGGTCACTCCCGCCGCGGCACTCAGATGGCTCAGGTCCCACATCGCGGCGAGGAGCAACAGCGCCCCGACGCCGATCAAGAATCGGGCATCCATGACGGGCGCCCGCCCGCTGAGCAGGCGGCCGCAGAGAAGGGCGGTGGCTGCCGTCCCGAGCCCGCCCGGAAGCATGGCGAGCCCGGTGGCCGTCGGCGTGAAACGGAGGATGGTTTGGGTGAACAGAGGGAAGATGAACGTCCCGCCATAGAGCGCGAACCCGAGGACCACGAAGAGGAAGATCGACGCCCCGAGTTCACGGTTTCGGAGGACGCGGAAATTCACCACCGGATGGCGGTTGCGGGGGGACAGCTCCCACCAGAGCATGGCGCTCAGACAGACTCCCGCCGTCCACGCTAGGCGCGCGATCCACGCATTGCTGAACCAGTCTTTGGTGTTGCCTTCCTCCAGCACGTACTGGAGCGAGCCTACTCCCACGGTGAGCAACGTGATTCCAAGCCAGTCAACGGCTCCGTGGCGTCGGGCCATCCCGGGCGGGTCTTTCAGAAAGCCGGTCACGAGAAACGTGGCCACGATCCCGATCGGGACGTTGATGAAGAAGCACCAATGCCATTGGTAATTATCCGTGATCCAACCCCCAAGGGTCGGCCCGAGCGTGGGCGCGACGATCAGCCCCAAGAGGAACACCGCCTGGACCATCCCCTGCTGCTCAGCCGGAAAGATCTGACGGATGGTGGCCTGCGCCGTCGACAACAGCGCCGCGCCACCGGCTCCCTGCATGATGCGCCAGAAGACGAGTGAGACGAGCGAGTGCGAGGTGCCACAAAGAAACGAACTGACGATGAACAGGATGATCGAGAAGGTCAGGTATCGCTGGCGCCCAAACCGCTCGGCGAAAAACGCCGTCAGGGGCAGGAAGATCACGTTCGACAGGAGGTACCCCGTACTCACCCACCCGATCTCCTCTGGGGTAGCACCGAGGTTGCCGGCCATTTCCGGCAGCGCGACGTTGACGATTGTCGTGTCCAGGATCTCCATGATCGCGGCGGTGATGAGACCCGTGAGGATGACCCACCGGTAGCGAGCCACGTAGGCCGCGACCGCGTCTGCCTCAGACTGGACTGGTGGTGCGGCGACAACCGCCTGCGGGCGAGTCAGGAGGACCTCGACATAACGGAGCGTGACATGACTGCCTCGCGGACAACGCCAGGGTAGAACCCGACAAACGCTGGTGGGGTCCTAGAGGCCGCGTCCTGTGTGGAAGCGCGGGCCGAACCAATCTAAGCGGATCGGTCCCCTGCCCTGGAGTGCAGCCGCGAACTGCGCGGACATCACAACGAAGAGAGTATCTATGGGCACAACCATCGTCCGATGCGCAGGGCCAGAAGACTGCGAGCAGTTGTCGCGGCTGCGGGAGACCTTATGGCCGGAATCACCGGCCTCTGACCATGCGCAGGAACTCGCACCGTTTCTGGCTGGGGAACGATCTGGAACGATGCCCTCGACAATCTTCGTCGCAGAGTCGAGTGAGGGCGTGTTGACTGGCTTCCTCGAGGTCGGGCTGCGCTCGCACGCCGACGGCTGCGACCCGCGTCGACCGGTCGGGTCCGTGGAAGGATTGTTCGTGTCAGAGGCTTACCGGAGGGCAGGCATCGGTGCGCGACTTCTCGAAGCGGCCGAAGCCTGGGCTCGCCTTCACGGGTGCGTCGAGATGGCGGCTGACACTTGGCTCGAGGCAACGCTCTCCCAGCGGGTGCATGAGGCGCTCAAGTTCGATGTGGTCGACCGATGCGTGCACTACCGGAGGAGGCTCTAGGCAAATCACGCCCGGAGATCATTCTTGCGCGGGAGACTTCTTCACGAGGCCGTCATCGAACTCGATGCTCGCATGCGTGCCATTGCAAAACGGCTTGTTCGCCGATGCACCACATCGGCACAGTGTCACCCGATTCCGCCGCTCGTACCGCGTGCCCGCAGCTGACTCGATCACGATTGATCCGCGCACCCAGAGGGGGCCGCTGCAACCGAGGGCGGGATCTTCCACGACGCCAATCGACGGCGGCAAGGCCTGCTCAAGGTCCTTATGCGTGTGCTTGTCGTGAAGGACCAACCGACCCGACGGGCAATGGGCCGCCTCGCGGATCACGAGCTCGCGAGCTTTGGGTTCGTTCGTCTGACCGATCAGGGACCAGATCTTCCCGCCCGGATCACAAAACCGCGCGAACGCGCAGAGGTTCTCAGCATCACTGAGCGTCATCGTGGGGCCGTCGTAGGTCTCCGATTGCTTCGCGATGGGGGCGCGACTCGCGGTCTCCGTCCCGTCGAAGCCTATCTTCGCATGGGTCCCGTCGCAGAACGGTTTGTTGGCGGACTGGCCACAGCGACACAGCTTGTACGTTGGGCCCGTCGCGAACGTCCTGCCTTCGACCCAGTCCCACGACATCCCCTCGTCATTCGGCGTGATGACTTGGACGGCCAGCGGCACGCTGCCCGACACTGCGTAAGGTCCGTTTTCCTTTATGAGGATTCGCGGCTCTGACGTCTCTGCTCCCTGGTCCATGGATCCGCCCCCGCGCAGGTACGCTTCAGGTCCCGTCGGGCCGCGGCGGGTGGTGCCGTAAGTTCGCCGCGGCCTCATCGATGCGAGTGATATACAACCGGGCTGACTCTGCGAGGCCACGCCTCGGAATGACAAAATGGCGGTCGTCCGGCTTGGAGCTCCGCAAGTCGTCCACCATGAGATCCCCGCCATGTCGTTCCACAGCGGCTTCAAAGCGCTCAACGGCGGACAGCAAGTCCGCGAGATCGGTCGGCCGGTCGGTCGACCTCACGTCGACGCCCCGCCGCCGAAGGCGATCCGTCACCTCCACCTCGGCTGAACGCTCTTCCCGGGGCTCGGGACGCTGAGGGCCAGCCTTCCCATCGCGATCGATCATGTCACCCACCCTCACTGTGATCTAGCCGGTGCTCTTGGGGTTGCACCGCCCGGCCGCTTGGCCGACGCGATGGTGCCCTTTCGGAACCTCAGGGCCCACAATGCTTTGACAGATAACCCCAAGCGCCCCAGGACGCCACGGGAGGGCTATCGGCCGGGGCGGACGCCTGAGGGGGACAGTGCCTAACCTCCGGTCCGCGCGGTGGGCGCCCGCACGCCCCGAGCGCGACGCTCAGGCGCGGCTATATTTGCCCATCCCGCAAACCCGCCGAGACATGAACCAAAGCTCTATCACGTGCTTAAACTGCGGCGGCTTCATCCTCAAACCCGCCCGCGCCAGGTACCGCCTCTCGGGAGAAGAGGGAGCACCAGCCGCGCGACGGAACGCACCATGCACGTGCCCCCGTCCCGTGCTCCTCATGCCACGACTAAGAGACCATGCGAGCCAGATCCACTTCCGGCGTAACGCCCGCACTGCCTGAAGCCACACTAGGTTAAGGTCCGCTCGCCGCCGGGGGAAGTCGTCAGTTCGACGAGACCGCCGCCCTGCGCGCCCGGATCAGCGGGGGATGACGCCGTATGCCCGCTCGCTGACCGCTTTCGCATCGCGCAGCGACGTCTTCGTCCGCTCGGACAGCTTGCTGGTCACCCTGGCGCGCACATTGACGATCCCGCCGCTCGGCAAACACTGAGACTTGCGGACGACGCCTCGGGAGCTCCGGGCGACTTGCCCGCACGCCTCGCGCGAGATCGCGGAGGTCTCGAAGAGCGACTGGAAGAGGCATGCTCGGCCGAGCATCGAGTCGCGCGGCGCGCGCCGGGTGCCCTATTCCGATTGCGGGGCGATGCGCCGGGGATCCTCGAACAGGCGCGCGGTGAGGGCGCCGAACACCATGCCACCAATGTGTGCGAGATACGCGACCCCGCCGGTCTGCGCGGTGGCGATCGAACCGACGCTGAACAGTTGCACGAGAAACCACAGACCGATCAGCAACGCCGCCGGGACGAACGTGACCCGCACGAATACCAAGATGACGAGCAGCGTGCGGATCCGGTCGCGGGGGTAGGTAACGAGGAACGCCCCCATCACGGCGGCGATCGCCCCGCTCGCCCCCACGCAGGGAACGGTCGAGCTCGGGTTCGCGGCCACCTGCGCGAACATCGCCAGCACTCCGCCGACCAGATAGAACACGCTGTACCGTAACGGACCCATCGCATCTTCGATCTGGGGGCCAAACACCCAGAAGAACAGCATGTTGCCGAGGATGTGCGACCAGCTCGCGTGGAGGAACATCGCCGTCACAAGGGTGATCCAGTGATGGCCCCCAACGATATCGGCGGGGACCGCCGACCACTGGGTCACGAAGGGATCGCCACCGGTCAATTCCAGCGCGAAGACGAGTGCATTGAGGAGGATGATGGCGCTCGTGGCGAAGGGAAAATGCACAGGGCGTCGCGTCGCGTCCCCGAGCGGGATCATCGTCCCCATTGTTTCTCAGCCTTTGCCACGGGATCGGCGGCCGCGGTGTGCGCCGAATGGCGCACACCGACGGAGCGCCGGGTCCTAATGCGCGATCGCGTGGAGTTTGAAGGCGCCGCCAACCAGCACGATGCCCCCTAGGATGGCGAACCCTGCTATCAAGCCCATGATGGCCGCGAGAGTCAGCGGGGGCGCTAAGAGGGCGATAACTCCAGCAATCACACTCAATGTGCCGAACGCCGCCGGCCAGCCCCAGTCCAGCCTGAGCCGCCTGAGTTGGAGGGCAGCGTAGACCCCAAGGCAGCCCGTCAGCGTCAACCACCAAGCGACCCAAACGACGGCAAACGTCAAAGCCAGGGCCGGATAGTAGATGAGCGCCGCGATCCCAAAGCCAATGCCGAACAAGCCTGCAAGCAACATTACCCACCAATGACGCATCGCTTCCCGCAGTTGAAAGGCGTGGACGACGTCAACCATTCCAACAAAAAGCGCCCAGAACGCGATCACCAAAGCGAATGCCGCGACCGAATCGAGCGGCCGCGCGAAAATGAAGACTCCCACGGCAACAGAGAACAAGCCGCGAAGCATGAGGGCCCACCACGTCATCCGATAGAGTCGCTTCAGATCGTCGATCAGTGGAGTAGCCATACGGCCTCGAGTCTGGGGGAACCGTCGAACGTACACCGACGGAGCAACTCCACAACTCGAACCCTCAACACCCCTTCGTCCAAAGGGGCATCACGGCTACTCGGTGGGGGCACCTTCTTGCGACCTCATGGCGAAGCCGCCTGCGCGCGGGGGGCTCGAACTCGCGGACGCGCGCGGCGCATGGCCTAAGGCCGCACGCACCGCGTCCGTCAGCTCGCGCACCTCAAACGGCTTGTGCAAAAACGCCGCATCCTTCTGCACGAGCCCGCGCCCATCGATCTCGTTGTGCGTGTACCCCGACATGTAGAGAACTCGCACGTCGGGCCGGGCGGCGCGCAACTGTTCCGAGAGGTCACGGCCACCCATTTCGGGCATGATGACATCGCTGAGCAGCAAATCGATCGGGCCCTGGTAGTGCGCGGCGACCGCGAGCGCTTCACGGCCGTTCGCGGCGGCGAGCACGCGATACCCGGCCCGCCTCAACGTCCGGCAAGTAACGGCCGCCACCTCAGGTTCGTCCTCCGCGACGAGGATCGTTTCCGAGCCGCCGACGTGCTGCCGGACATGTGGGGACTCCTGCAAGGCCACCGCCTCACCGGAAGCGCGCGGGAGATAGATCGAGAGCGTGGTGCCGACCCCGACTTCGCTCTCCAACCAGATGTAGCCGCCGGACTGTTTCACGATGCCGTAGACGGTCGAGAGCCCCAACCCGGTTCCCTTTCCAACCCCCTTCGTCGTGAAGAATGGCTCGAACACCCGGTCGATCTTGTCGGGAGAGATTCCGATTCCGGTATCCGAGACGGTCAGCAGCACGAACTCGCCGGCCGGCATGACCCCACGTCCGGGCCGCTCGTCGCTCTCACCGAAAACGACGAGCGCGGTCTCGACTGAGAGCCGACCGCCACGAGGCATAGCGTCGCGGGCGTTGATGACCAGGTTGACCACCACCTGCTCCATCTGCCCCACGTCCGCCGAGACAACCGTGGGGCCTCCCTTCGCCCTTGTTGTGATCGCAATGTCTTCTCCGATGATCCGCCGGAGCATGGGCTCAAGGCGCGAGACGACCGTGTGCAACTCGAAGACCACGGGTTGCAACAACTGTTTCCGACTGAACGCGAGGAGCTGACGCGTGAGCCCCGCGGAGCGGCGCGCCGCTTCGATGATGGCCTCGACATCGGGTCGGTGCGGGGCGTCGGGCGCGATCGCCTCGAGGAGAAAGTCCGCGTGCGCCCGGATGACCGTCAGCAGGTTGTTAAAGTCGTGCGCGATCCCGCCCGCGAGTTGGCCGATGGCGTCCATGCGTTGCGACTGGCGCAGCTGCTCCTCGAGTTCGCGCCGTTGCGTCAGGTCGCGGAAGCTCCACACCCGGCCAACCGTGACGCCGCCCACGCGTTGCGGCACGGAGTACCGCTCGAACACCCGCCCATCAACGCACTGGACAATGTCGTAACCCTCGGCCTCGGGACGCCTGCGCAGTTCGAGACCCTTCGCGAGGAAGCCCTCCTGGTCCTGGACCTGGGGAAGCATCAAAGCGACCACCCCGTCCGCGTGGCTCCCCGCCAACCCGTCAGACTGGAGGTGCCAGAGCTCACAAAAGCGGGCGTTAGAGCGTACGACCTTCCCGTGGAGATCGACCACGAGAATGCCGTCCGCCGTCGACTCAAGCGTCGCCGCGAGCAGCGACAGGGCTTCCACGCTTTCGTCTCGCTCATCCAGGGCGTCGCGCAGTCGTTGAAACCGGTCGGCCAGTTCGAGGGACACCGTCTCCATCGAGTGCTCAAGCATCGCCCGGTCGTCGTCCGACTGCCGGTACGCTTCCTCAACCGATTGCAGGAATGGCGTGAGGCTCTCGGGAACCTTCTCGGGAAAGAACCGGTGGAGCTGGCGTGCCAGGAGTTTGTGCACGCCCTCACCGTTCCGCGAACGTCGTGATCGTCATCGTCTGGTTGTGCAGTTCGCACTTCGTGGACGCCAGGAAGGGGGCGATTTCGCCATACGAGTAGAACCCGGTGAGCCGCGCGGCGGCGCCCAGCACATCACGGACGCTTTCGATCTCCTCCTCGACCCGCTGTTTGAGCACCAGTTTCCTGCCCACGCAACTGATCAAGACCGCAAGATCCGGCGCACTTCGGCCCAACGCCTCGTGACAAGCGCCGGCCGCGCCGTGGGCGCCGTCGATCAGGCGGTCGACGTTGGCTTTCATTAGCTGCGCATACGCCCCCTCAGGCACATCCCCAGCGAAGATCAGGCTGCCCGCAGCCTCGTCGACGCCGAGAATCGTTCTCACGATCCGCGGGCTCCCGGGTTCGCCCCGAAGGCTCAACGGAAAGAGCAGCCCGCTTGACGGCAGGCCCTTCGCGTGAGGACCGAGGTAAGATTTGTAGAGGCTGAGCGCGGACCGCCCATCGAGCTCGTACAAGACGTTGCCGACCGAACGCGTGACCAGGCGGTCGGGCCCGAAGGAGTCCCACCCTCCCATCGATCCGTATCCAATCCGAAGGCGGTCGCCGTAGAAACCCACGACTGCGACTGCGCCGTCGACCGTTTCGCCATCGCAGGAGACCACGGTTTGTTGAAAGCGATCTCCGTCGCCCGCGAGCCCTCCCGTTACGGCCACATCGGCAGGCAACCCTTGCCGCAGCCCCCCGACAAGCTCGGAACCGTTCACCTTGAGCCCTTCCGCGAGCACGAAGACGTGCACGAGCCCATCATGGACCAGGTCCCGTGCTAGCGCCTCGCCCGTCCCAAAACTCCCGGGCGCATCAACGAGCGCACGACAGGCGGTGCGGACCGCCGTGTGCTCGAATTCGATCGCTGTCGCAATGATCTTGCCATCAGAGACCTCGGTGCCGCAGATCTCGCCAGCCGTAGAGCAGCCTACAAAGTGGGCGGCCGGGTAGGCATCGTGAAGAACACCAAGGGCAGATTGGTCAGCTAAGGCCGAGCGGGCACCGAAGAAGAGAACGAGCTGAGGGGCAGGCGTCTGCTGTGGCCCCGGCCTCACTTCCCAGCCAGCCGCCTGGCTCCAGGATCGTTGCTCCACCCGCATGTCGAGTCCCTCCTCGGGCCGCCGTATAAGCTGCGTCAGGGGCCTAAGGGGGGGAAGATCGCCAGGTGAGATGCCCCGCGATTCGAGGCTGGCGCGCTGCCGAGCCGCCAGCTCGCGCTCTCGGCGCATGCCGACGGCTGCTTCCCATAACGCGACACCGGCAGAGGTCTCGTGACCCCTGCCGGTACGTCGGAACCCGGTGTCCGTGCAGAGGTCAGTAAGTAACC
>Ga0209415_10001823_pt1 | contig 40197 bp, 37 predicted proteins | sample PeaSoiSIISIP2007_FD_187696 | JGI IMG/M metagenome (GOLD analysis project Ga0209415, IMG submission 187696) | Peat soil microbial communities from Weissenstadt, Germany - SII-SIP-2007 (SPAdes) (version 2) | ecosystem: Environmental > Terrestrial > Soil > Wetlands > Peat | place: Germany...
CACCAGTCCGGCCAACGCAGCGGGCGACGCCTCGGCGACGGCGGTCACCCGTGGCGCCGACATGGCCCCAGGCTACCGGTGACGCGGGTCCTCCCGATCCCGGCGACCCTGCTCAGAGCGGTGCCGGTAACGTGGGCGGGTGCCTGTCGAGCGCGTGCTGCTGGCCGAGCCCCGGGGGTTCTGCGCCGGCGTCGAGAAGGCCATCAAGGCCCTGGCCTGGATGGTGGCCATCTTCGAGCCGCCCGTCTACTGCTACCACGAGATCGTCCACAACCAGCGGGTCGTGGAGGCCTTCCGGGACCTGGGCGTCATCTTCGTCGACGACGTGGCCGACGTACCCGAAGGGGCGCCGCTCATGCTCAGCGCGCACGGGACCGCCCCGGCGGTGGCCGAGGCGGCCCGGCAGGGGGCCGGCGTCGTGATCGACGCGGTCTGCCCGCTCGTGACCAAGGTCCACCACGAGCTCAAGACCCGCAGCCGGAAGGGGTACACCATCTTGTACGTGGGCCACGCCGGGCACGAGGAGGCGGTCGGCACCATGGCGGTCGCGCCCGAGTCCGTGCGGCTCGTCGAGACCGAGGCGGACGTCGCCGCGCTGGGCGATCTCGACGCCGACCACGCGCCGGTCGCGCTGCTGGCCCAGACCACCCTCAGCCACGACGAGTGGGCGGACCTGCGCGACGCGGCGCAGCGGCGCTTCCCGGACCTGTGGCTCCCGGGGCGCAGCGACCTGTGCTTCGCCACCACCAACCGCCAGGCCGCGCTGCGCGCCGTGGCCGCCCGGGCCGACGCCGTGGTCGTGATCGGGTCGGCCAACTCCTCCAACACCGTGGCGCTGGAGAAGGTCGCGCTCGCCTCGGGCTGCCCACGGGTGGTTCGGGTCGACACGGCGGACGAGGTCCCGGGCGACCTCGACGGGGTCGTCGGCCTGACCGCGGGGGCGTCCGCCCCCGAGGCTCTCGTCCAAGAGGTCCTGGCCCGCCTGGCGCCGCGCTCGGGCACCGAGCTCGTGCACATCGCCACCGAGGACGAGTACTTCCCGCCGCCCCCCGAGCTGCGCGAGCTCCTGCGGGCTCTGGGCGCCACCCTCGGCGTGCTCGGCGGCGCCCCGGCCGCGGCCGAGGAGGAGGCCGTGGACGACCGGATCCTGTCGGCCTCCCAGGTGCTGGCCGCACTGGCCTCCTGAGCGATCGGCGAGCCGCACGCGCGGTGGCTCGACCACGCCCGCCCGGTGATGGGAGGATTGGGCCATGACCGACACCGTGACCAACCCCACGACGGGCACCTTCACCCGCATGGACGAGTCCACCGCCGAGCAGTGGCGGGTGATCGCCGGCCAGACGATGAAGCACCAGCCCCGGGTGGCCGACCGCGTCCTGGCCATGCTGGCCTCGCTGGCCGATATCACCGACGGCTTCGCCGTCGACCAGTTGGTCCACTCGCTGCAGACCGCCACCCGGGCCGAGGAGGCCGGGGCGGACACCGAGCTCATCGTGGCCTCGCTCTGCCACGACATCGGCAAGGCGGTCTCGGTGACCAATCACCCCAAGATCGCGGCAGAGATCCTCCGGCCCTACGTGCGCGAGGAGGTGTTCCTCGCCATCTCGGCCCACCAGGACTTCCAGGGGCGCCACTACTACGAGTACTTCAACCTGAGCCCCGACGCCCGCGACCAGTACAGGGGCGAGCCCTGGTACGGGCTGGCCGAGCGGTTCGCCGACGAGTGGGACCAGACGAGCTTCGACCCCGCCTACCCGACCCATTCGCTCGAGCACTTCGAGCCCATGGTTCGAGAGGTGTTCAGCGGCACCCGCGTCATCTGAGGTGCCGGTCGCCCCGAGGGCGCCCCGCCGCGCCGACACCCCCGAGAGCACCCGCACCAAGGCCCTCCAGCGCCTCGTCGTCGACCTCGGCCGGCGCGACTTCGAGGAGCGCTACCCCGAGCGCACCCTCTCGCCGGTGGTCGCCCTCATCTGCGCCTACGAGGAGGAGGCCAACATCGGCGCGGTCATCGCCGCCGTGCCGCGCCAGGCGTGCGGGCTCCCCGTCACCACGCTGGTGGTCGTCGACGGCGGCGAGGACGACACCGCCGGTGTCGCCCGCAAGCACGACGCGCTGACCTTCGTCCTGCCGGCCAACCTCGGCCACGGGATGGCGCTGCGGGTCGGCTACCGCCTCTGCATCGAGGGCGGTGCGCGCTACGTCGTGACCCTCGACGCCGACGGCCAGAACGACCCGAGCGAGCTCGAATCGCTCCTCTCCCCCCTCGTCGAGGACACCGCCGACTTCGTGGTCGCCTCGCGCCGCCTGGGTGTCGACGAGACGACCGACCGCGTCCGGCAGGCCGGCGTCCGCTTCTTCGCCTGGCTCTTGAACGCGCTGACCCGGGCCGACCTCACCGACACCTCCAACGGCTACCGGGCGCTGCGCACCAGCCTGCTGGTCGACGTCGTCGACCGGCTGACCCAGGACCAGTACCAGACGGCCGAGCTCCTGCTCACCGCCCTCGGGCGGGGCTGGCGGGTGGCCGAGCGGCCGACGGTGTGGCACGAGCGGGTCTCGGGGCACTCGAAGAAGGGCACCAACCTCACCTTCGCCCTGCGCTACGCCGGCGTCGTGCTCGGGACCTGGTGGCGGGAGCGGCGCGGCACCACGGTGGTCGCCGACTCGCCGTAGGGACGCGGCTAGCGGCTGGCGGCCCGCGCCTCGTCGTAAACGGCCTGCAGCGAGACCCGCAGCTCCTCGGTCGCCTGGTGGACCCGGCTGCGGGCCACCCGTCCGGCCTCGCTGCGCTCGGGCGGGGCGATCGGCTCGCCGATCACGACGTGCACCCGCAGCGGTTTGGGGAACTTCGCGCCCTTGGGCATGGCCACCTCGGAGCCGCCGATGCCGACCGGCACGATGACGGCGCCCGTCCGCGCCGCCAGGAAGGCCGCCCCCTCGAGGAGCTCGGCCACCATCGGCCCGCTCTGGCGGGCGCCCTCGGGGAACAAGACGAGGAGCTGGTCGCGCCGCAGCACCTCCTCGGCGTTGCGCATCGACTCGCGGTCCGGCGCGTCGCGGTGCACCGGGAAGGCCCCGAGGTCGAGGAGCAGCCGGCCGAACGCCGGGTGCCGCCAGAGCTGGTGCTTGGCCATGAAGAAGAGCTTGCGGCCCGAACAGAACGGTGCGAACCCGAAGTCGAGGTTGGAGCGGTGCACCGGCGCCAGGATGACCCGGCCCGCCGTCGGCACGTGCTCCTTACCCGTCACCTTCGGACGGAACCAGATCGCCATCAGCGCGTGGAAGATCCCGCGCAGCACCCGGTAGGTGGGGCTCCACCGGGGGTCGGGTTCGAAGGCCACCCCCTTGCCGGGGATGGCTTCCTTCACAGCCACGACAGCACCTCCTCCACCACATCGTCCACACTGCGGCCGGTCGTGTCGAGCACGTGGGCGTCGGCCGCCCGGACGAGCGGTGAGACGGCCCGGGTCGAGTCGATCCGGTCGCGCCGGGCCAGGCCTTCGGCGGACTCGTCGCCGCCCCGGCGCCGGGACCGCTCCGCCACCGACGCGGTGAGGAAGATCTTGAGCGAGGCGTCGGGGAAGACCACCGACCCGATGTCGCGCCCTTCGACCACGCCGCCGTCGTGGGCCGCGGCCCACTGGCGTTGGCGCTCGACCAGGTGGCGGCGGACCTCGGGGTTGGCGGCGACGGCCGAGACGACCCGGCTGACGGCGGGCGTGCGGATGGCCTCGGTGACGTCGTGGCCGTCGATCACGACGGCCGGTCCCGCCTCGAGGCAGGCGTCGGCGGCCACCGCCGCCACCGCGGCCTGGTCGGCCGGGTCCACCCCCTGGTCGAGGACGCGCCAGGCGACCGCCCGGTACATGGCGCCGGTGTCGAGCCGGTCGAGGCCCAGGCGCTCGGCCAGGGCCCTGGACACGGTGGACTTGCCCGCGCCGGCGGGCCCGTCGATGGCGATGAGCGGCCGGCTCACGAGCCGCCCGCCGCGTCGACCGCCACCGCCCGATGAGCCAGGGACTCGAGATCCGCCAGGAAGGCCGGGTAGCTGGTGGCGACCGAGTCGAACCCACCGACCATGCTGGTGCCCGGCGCCGCCAGCGCCAGCACGGTGGCCGCCATCGCCAGGCGGTGGTCGCCGTCGCTGTGGAAGCTCCCGGTGGCGGGCCGGCCGTTCGGTCCCAGCCCCTCGACCGCCAGGGTGTCCCCGTGGGCCTCGGCCGATCCGCCGAACCCGGTCACCATCGAGAGCACGCCGGAGAGCCGGTCGCTCTCCTTCAGGCGGAGTTCCCCCACCTCACGAAAGCGCGTGCTGCCGTGGGCCAGCATCGCGGCCACCGCCAGGATCGGGACCTCGTCGAGCGAGGGGATCTCGGCCGCTTCGACGTCGGTGCCGACCAGCGTGGCGTGCTCCGCCGTGAGGTCGGCCACCCGGGGGCCGGTGGGCCGGATGCTGATGGCCGCCCCCATGCGCTCGAGCACCCGGAGGTAGCCGATCCGCTCGGGACCGACGTAGACGTTGCGCACCGTGACCCGGCTGTCCGGGAGGATGCAGGCCGCGACCACCCAGAACGCGGCCTGCGACGGGTCGCCCGGGACGGCCAGGTTGAGGGGTCGCAGCACCGAGGGTCGCAGCCGGATCACCCGCCCGGGACCGTCGGGCTCGACGTCGATGTCGGCGCCCGCCTCGGCCAGCATCTCTTCGGTGTGGGCCCGGGTGGCCACGCGCTCGCGCAGCGTCGTCTGCCCGTCGGCGTCGAGCCCGGCCAGCAACACACACGACTTCACCTGGGCGCTGGCCACCGACGGCGTCCATTCGATGCCGCGCAGTGGGCCGCCCTCGATCACGATCGGGGGCAGACAGCGCTCGCCGCGCCCGGTCACCGAGGCGCCCATGGCGCGCAGCGGGAGCGCGATGCGATCCATCGGGCGGGCGGAGAGCGAGTCGTCGCCCGACAGCTGCGTGGCGCCGGTCAACCCCGCCACCACGCCCGCCAAGAGGCGCAGGGTCGTGCCTGAGTTGCCGCAGTCGATGGCCGCAGCCGCCTGCAGGCGGTGGCGGCCGCCGCGCACGCGGCGGGTGCCGTCTGCCTCCACGGTCACCTCGGCCCCGAGTGCGGCCACCGCGGCTTCGGTCCGCTCCACGTCCTCGCCGTCGGAGAGCCCGCGCAGCTCGCTCCAGCCGTCCGCCAGGGCGCCCAGAATCAGCGCGCGGTGCGAGATCGACTTGTCGCCCGGCGTCGAGAGCTCGCCCCGCAGCGGACCGCCGCCGGTGATGCGGACCCGCTCGGGCAGCGCCGCGGCCGCCATCAGGCGAGGTCCGCCACGGTGCAGGCGTGGCCATGGCCGGCGATCGCGCCGCGTAGCTCGCCGGCCCGTTGCGCGTCGACGACGAGCACGAGGACGCCGCGGGGCCCTTCGGCCGAGTGCGCGATCTCGATGTCGTAGATGTTGATCCCGAGATCGCCGGCCAGCGTGGTCATCTCCGCCAGGACGCCCTGGCGGTCGGGCACCGGCACGCGCAGCTCGGCCAGGCGGTCCGGCCGCGTGACGCCGGCCGGCAGCGCCCGGCGGGCGCCGCTCGCCGCCTGGAGCATGGAGAGGATGCCGGCGCGGTCGACCGCGGCGACCTGGTCCCGGACCTTGGCCAGGTCGGCCAGCACCCGGTCCAGCTCGTCGACGATCGCCGCGGCGTTGTCCGCGCAGATGTCGGGCCAGATGGAGGGCTGGCCGGCCGCCACCCGCGTCATGTCCCGGAACCCGCCGGCCGCCAGGCGCAGCAGGGCGTCGTGGGACTGGGCGGTCTTGGACGCCGCGTTCATGAGGGTCGCCGCCACCAGGTGCGGCACGTGGGAGACCACGGCCACCAAACGGTCGTGGTCGGCCGGCGTGAGCGCGACCACATCCGCACCGAGGTCGGCCAGGACGGCGGCCACCAGCGCGAAGGCTCCCTCGTCGGTGTCCGCGGTGGGCGTGAGCACCCAGCTGGCCCCCACGAACAGATCGGGGTCGGCGCCGTCGAGCCCGGCCTGCTCGGAGCCGGCCATCGGGTGGCCACCCACGAAGCGAGGGTGCGTGACGTGCTCGACGACGGCCGCCTTGACGCTGCTCACGTCCGTCACGACCGCGTCCGGCCGGCGCCCGGGCTGGGCCAGGACGGCCGCGGCCCGCGGCCCGGCGATCGCGCTCGGGGTGGCCACGAAGACGATCTCCGCGTCGAGGTCGTCTCCCACGGCGTCGAGCAGGCCGAGGTCGAGGGCCCGTCGGGCCCGTCCGGCGTCCAGGTCGTCGCCGGTCACGTGCCACCCCCGCTGGCGCAGCGCGGCGCCGAGCGAGCCACCGATCAGCCCGGTGCCGATGACGACGGCGCGCCGGGTCCCGGGTGGGACACCCTGGCCGGTGGGGGACGACCGGCTCATCGCCGTCCGGGGAGTCGGTGTCCCGCGGCCTCAGCCCGGGAGGTCATCGCGGAGCCCTTGAGCCCCGTGCAGGTAGACGTGGCGCAGTTCGTCGCGACCGAGGGAGGTGTTCACGTGCAGGAGCACGCGCAGGCAGTGGGGCGTGGCCCCGGCCACGTGGAGCTCGCCGGCGCAGAGCAGGGGCACCGCGCCGAAGCCGATGTCGCGCGCGCCGGTGGCGGGGAAGGTGGAGATGATGTCGGGCGTCGCCGTGAAGATGATCGAGATGATGTCGTCCTCGATCAGCTGGTTGCGCTCCAGGATGGCGAGCAGCAGCTCCTGGATCCGCTCGGCGACCTCCGACGCCTCGTCGGCCTCGACCGTCGTGGCGCCGCGCAGCGCCCGCGTGGTGATGGGTCCGGACATCGGGGGAGCATGTTATCCCCCGGCCTCGTCGGGCCGACGGGCCGACACGGCTTTGCCTGGGCCGGCCCTCAGCCGTGGTCGCGATGGGCGGCGACGGCGAGCGCCCGGACCTCACTCGGCTCGAGCGGGCGCCAGCGGCCCGGGGCGAGCCCGGGATCGGCCAGCGGCCCGATCCGGGTGCGCACGAGGCGCACCACCGGGTGCCCCACCGCCTCGCACATCCGGCGGACCAGGCGGTTGCGCCCCTCGTGCACGACGATCCGCAACACCCCGGGCGCCACCACCCCGACCGTGGCGGGGGCGCTCGGTCCGTCGTCGAGGGGCACCCCCTGGCGGAGCGCCCGCAGGGCACCGGGCCCGGGCGTGCCCTCCACCTCGGCCAGGTACTCCTTGGCCACCCCGTGGCTCGGGTGGCTGACCAGCTGGGCCAGCTCGCCGTCGTTGGTGAGGATGAGCAGCCCCTCGGTCGCCAGGTCGAGCCGGCCGACGGGAAAGACGCGGGGCTCGGCCGGCACCAGCGAGAGCACGGTCGGTCGGCCCTCGGGGTCGGCGGCCGTCGTCACCACCCCGGCCGGCTTGTTCAGCAGGTAGTGGACGAGGTCGGGGGCCGCGCCGACCGCCACGCCGTCGACCGCCAGGCGGCAGCGGGTCGGGTCCACCCGCTGGCCGAGGACGGCCGGCGCGCCGTCGACGGTCACCCGTCCGGCGGCGATCAGGTCGTCGCAGACCCGCCGGCTCCCGAAGCCGGTCCGGGCCAGCACCTTCTGCAGGCGCTCCGCGATGGCCTCGGCCACAAGTAGCTAGTCGCGCTCGGTGGCCGACCCCGCCGCCGAGTGGAACCGCTCCTCCAGCTCGCCCAGGACGTCGGGACCCGGCAGGAACTCCTCGATGGGCGGGAGGTCGTCCAAGGAGGCGAGTCCGAGGCGCTCCAAGAACAGATCGGTGGTGCCGTAGAGGACGGGCTGGCCGGGCCCCGGCGCGCGCCCCACCGCGTCGATGTAGCCGCGCTGCTCGAGCAGGCGGACCACGCCGTCGACGTTCACGCCGCGGAGCGAGGAGATCTGCGAGCGAGAGACGGGCTGGCGGTAGGCGACGATGGCCAGGGTCTCGAGCGCCGCCGTCGACAGCCGGTGCGAGACGTCGCGGTTGGCGAAGCGCTCCACGTAGGAGGACAGGTCCGGCGCGGTCTGGTAGCGATAGCCGCCGGCCACGTGCGCCAGCACGAAGCCACGCTCGTCGCGCCGGTACTCGGCGTCGAGCGCCGCGCAGGCGGCCTCCACCCGCTCGACCGGCTCCTCCACCAGCTCGGCCAGCAGGCCCGGGCCGATCGGCTCGATGGCCACGAGCAGCATCGCCTCGATGGCTCGGCGCAGCTCCGGATCGGTCACCGCACCCTCAGCCGTCGTAGTCGTCGATGTCGTCGAGCGACTCGGGGCCGACCGCGACGAGCGTGCGCTCGCCCAGCCAGACGACCTCGAGGTCGCCGAAGGTCTGCCCCTGGCCGAGCGAGACCTTGCCCATCTTGCACAGCTCGAGCACGGCCAGGAAGTGGACGATCACGTCGATGCGCCGGGTCAGATGACCCGTGAGGTCCCGGAACGAGGTCGACCGCCGCCGCGGGAGGTCGCCCAGGAGGGAGGCCACGGCTTCGGAGACGCTGACCGCGTCGACGGTCACGTGCGAGAGGTCGACGACCGGGACGGGGCGTTCGGCCGTGGCCGCCAGGTAGGCCCGGGCCAGCCGCTCGGGGGTCACCCCGGCCAGCAGGTCCGGCGCCTGGGCCACGAAGCCGTCGTCGAGTCCGCTCAGGCGGGGGAACGAGCGCGCCTCGGTCTCGGCCATGGCCACGAAGGCGTCGGCCACCGCCGCGTAGGCCCGGCACTCGAGGAGGCGGGCCAAGAGGAGGTCCCGCTCGTCCCAGCCGATCAGCTCGTCGTCGGGGTCGACCTCGTCGGGCCCCGGCAGCAGCCGCTGGGACTTGAGCTCGACCAGGATGGCCGCCACCAGGAGGAACTCGGACAGGACGGCCATCGGGTAGCGGCCCTCGGATGCGGCCACCTCCGCCACGAAGGCGTCGACGATGGGCGAGAGCGGGAGCTCCAAGATGTCGAGCTCGTGCGAGGTGACGAGGTGCAGCAGCAAGTCGATCGGGCCCTCGAAGGCGGGCGCGGACACGACGTAGGGCATTGCGATGACCCTACCGAACGGGGCCGCGACCGGCGCGCACCTCGCACGCCGGGGGGTGATGGGCCCTCGAATACCATGTGCCATGCCACGCGTGCTCTCGGGCGTCCAGCCCTCCGGAGAGGCCCACATCGGGAACTACCTGGGTGCCTTCCGGCAGTGGGCGGCCACCCAGCACGAGCGCGAGGCCTTCCACTGCATCGTCGACCTGCACGCCCTCACTCTCGAGATCAGCCCCGACGAGCTCCGGCAGCGGACGGTGGACACGGCCATCACGCTGCTCGCCGTCGGCCTCGACCCCGAGGTGGCGACCGTCTTCGTGCAGAGCCACGTGCCCGAGCACCCCCGCCTCGCCTGGCTGTTGGAGTGCACCGCCACCATGGGCGAGCTGCGTCGGATGACCCAGTTCAAGGAGAAGGGCGGGGGTCAGGAGTCCGTGCGGGCGGGCCTGTTCACTTACCCGGTGCTCCAGGCGGCCGACATCCTCTTGTACCAGGCGGACCTCGTGCCGGTGGGCGACGACCAGCGCCAGCACATCGAGCTCACCCGGGACCTCGCCATCCGCTTCAACCACCACTACGGCGAGGTCTTCACGGTGCCCGCCCCCGAGGTCCCCAAGGTCGCGGCGCGGGTGATGGACCTCCAGCACCCCGAGCGCAAGATGTCCAAGTCAATCGATTCCCCGCTCGGCACCGTGGGCGTCCTCGACGACCCGACCGAGATCGAGCGCAAGGTGAAGCGCGCGGTGACCGACACCGATACCGGCGTCGCCTACGACCCGGTGCGTCGGCCCGGCGTCGCCAACCTCCTCGACCTCCTGGCCGCGGCCCAAGGTGGCGACCCGGTCGAGCTGGCCGGCCGCTACACCCGCTACGGGGACCTCAAGGCGGACCTGGTCGAGGCCCTGGTAGAGCTGCTGCGCCCCGTGCGGGTGCGGGCGGCCGAGCTCCACGCCGAGCGCGGCGCGGTCGAGCGCGTGCTGGCGGCGGGCGCGGGCAAGGCCCACGCGGTGGCCGCGGTCACCTACCGGCGCGCCGCCGAGGCGATCGGGCTGCTGTCGGCCTGACCCGGCGTCTTCCTCCCCCGGGTCGGTTCGGGCGGCCCGGCCCCCGGCTCAGTGGCCGCCGAGCAGGCGGATCCACCAGTTGACGGTCTCGTTCGAGAAGTGCGAGAGGACGCTCTGCCCGCCGACGTCGACGTAGCTCCCGAGGATGACGGCCGCGAGCAGGAGCGGGAACGCGTAGCGCCGGAGGTTGAGGTAGCCGGGCCACCACTTGGCCGGCAGCGCCCGCTCGATCAGGATGGACCCGTCGAGCGGCGGGATCGGCAGCATGTTGAAGGCCGCCAGCCACACGTTGACGAGGCCCAGATAGAAGAGGATCTGGGCCCAGAGGTTGAAGTTGTTGGCGCCGTTGGACAGGTGGAAGACCACGGCGGCGGCGGCGGCCAAGACCACGTTGGTGGCCGGCCCGGCCAGCGAGACCAGCACCCCCTGGTTGCGCGGGCTGCGGAGGCGCCCCACGTTGACCGGGACCGGCTTGGCGTAGCCGAACCAGCCGAAGCCGCTCAGGATGAGGATGATCGGCAGGATGATGGTCCCGATCAGGTCGATGTGGGCGAGCGGGTTGAGGGTGAGCCGGCCGGCCCGCTTGGCCGTGTCGTCGCCGCAGGCGAGCGCCACCCAGCCGTGGGCGACCTCGTGGAGGATGATCGACGGGACGATGACGCAGAAGAGGATGATCTCGTCGCGGGTGATCCGGTGCGAGCGGCTGAGCAAGATCACCGCACCCGCGATGACCGCGATCCAGATGGTGCGACGCCCGTTGAGGACCGGCTGGCGCCGGGCCGGGCTCGGGCCGCCGTCGGGGGGCCCGGTGCCGCCGCCCGGCCGGGTGCCCGGCGGGTAGTACCAGGTCGAGGGGTCGCCCGGGCCGGTCTGGGGCCGCGGGCCGGCCGGCTCGGGGGGCGGCCAAGCCGAGGCGGGATCGCTCACGGGCTCAGCCCCGGGAGGCGTCGTCGATGCAGAGGCGGGCGGCCGGCATGGCCTCCAAGCGGGCGGGCGTGATCTCCCTCCCGCAGCGCTCGCAGCGGCCGTAGGTGCCGAGGGCCAGGCGCTCGAGGGCGGCTTCCACCTCTTCCAGCGCCTCCTTCAGCTCCCCCGCCAGCACCTCGGCCTCGCCGCGCTCGGCCGTCACCTGGCTCGTGTCGGCGAAGTTCGAGTCGTACTTCAAGGACCCGGCGTCCCCGAAGCCGAGCTCGGCCAGCTGGCGGCGCAGCTCCCCGCGCTCCTCTTCGAGGAGCCGGGCGTAGTCGGTCGTCGCCGGCCCCGAGGGCGGGGCGTCGCTGGTCATGAAAGAAGACTAGGCGGTGCCCCGCCCGGCCGGGCCCGGCCCTGGGCCTTGGCACCCGGTTGCCCCGTCGCGTCAGGCCGAGCGCCGGGCGCGGGGGTGGGCGGACTCGTAGGCGGCCCGCAGGTGCTCGGGTGAGACCTTCGTGTAGAGCTGCGTGGTGGCGATCGAGACGTGGCCGAGCAGCTCCTGGACGACCCGGATGTCGGCCCCGTGCGCCAGCATGTGGGTGGCACACGAGTGGCGGAGCGCGTGGGGGCTCACCGGGTACGACAGTCCGGCCCGCTTGGCCGCGGCCCGCACGACGCCGAACGCGCCCTGGCGGGTCAGCCGGCCGCCGCGGGCGTTCAGGAAGACGGCCTCGGAGTCGCCGCGCCGCGCCCAGCGCGCCGGGACCAGTTCGGGCCGCCCCCCCGGTCCCAGCCACTCGTCCATGGCGTCGGCGGCGAGGCGGCCGAGGGGCACCAGTCGCTCCTTGCTCCCCTTGCCGTAGAGGCGGACCAGCCGCTCGTCGGCGGCCAGGTCGGCCAGGTCCAGCCCCACCGCTTCTGAGATGCGCGCCCCGGTGCCGTAGAGGAACTCGAGCAGGGCCCGGTCGCGCCGCGGTCGCGGCCCCGATCCGCCGGCCGCCAGCAGGAGGGCGGTGACGTCGGGCTCGCTCAGCGCCTTGGGCAGCCGCAGGGCCGGCCGGGCGCCCGCCACGTCGGCCGTCGGGTCAGACGGGGCCAGGTCCTCCTCCAGCAAGAAGCGGTGCAGCCCGCGCAGCACCGACAGGTTGCGGGCCACCGTCGAGGCGCTCTTGGCCGAGGACCGCAGCGTGGCCACGTACTCCTCGACGTCTGTCATCGAGGCCTGGCCCGGCCGGCGCCCGCCGACGGCGAGCGCGGTCTCGTAGGCGGCCAGGTCGCGCCGGTACGCGGCGAGGGTCAGCGCGGCGCGCCCGCGCTCGACGGCCAGCCAGGAGAGGTACTCCTCGGCCTCGGTCGACAGCACCGCCTGGGGCACGGTCCGCCCGGCCGATCAGCCCGCGGGCCCCGCGCGGCGCGACAACCACCGCTCGGCCAGCGCCAACCCGGCGATGCTCTTGGCGTCGGTCAGCACGCCGTCGGCCACCAGCGCCAGGACGTCGCCGAACGGGTGCCGCTCGACGGCCATCCAGCGCTCCTCGACCCCGGCCGGCGCCTTGGCGCACGGCCGCAGGCCGGTGGCCAGGAACACCGTCGTCCGCTCGTCGGTGTACCCCGGGGAGTTCCAGAAGCTGCCCAGCTCCTCCATGACGTCGGCCTCGAGGCCGGCCTCCTCCGCCAGCTCGCGCCGCGCCGTCGTCTCGGGTGGTTCGCCGTCCACGTCGCGCGTGCCCGCCACCACCTCGAGCACCTCGACGCCGACCGCCGGTCGGAATTGACGGACGAACACGGCCGAGCCGTCTTGGTCGACGGCCACCACGGCCACCGCGCCGAGGCGGCGCACCACCTCGCGTTCGAACGGTCGCCCGTCGGGGTCCAAGAAGGTCGCCGCCGAGACGGCCATGAGGTCGCCGCGCCAGACCTCGTGCTCGCCGCGGGACACGAACGCCGCGCCCACGGCGTCGCTCAGCGCACGACGTCGAGGTCGATCAAGCGGGGCTCGCGCCCCTCGGCTCGCTCGACCGACGCCCCCACCAGCTCGCGGAACAAGGGATGGGGCCGCTCGGGACGGCTCTTGAACTCGGGGTGGGCCTGGGTCCCGATCCAGAACGGGTGACCGGGGAACTCGGTGAACTCGACCAGCCGGTCGTCGGGGGAACTGCCCGAGCACCGCAAGCCGGCCGCTTCCAGCCGGGCCCGGTAGCGGGAGTTGAACTCGAAACGGTGCCGGTGACGCTCGGACACCACCTCGGTGCCGTAACAGGCGGCGACCTGGGAGCCCGGGACGAGCATGGCCGGGTAGGCGCCGAGCCGCATGGTGCCGCCCATGTCGACCACGTCGTGCTGCTCGTCCATGAGGTCGATGACCGGGTGCGGGGTGAGTGAGTTGAACTCGCGCGAGTTGGCGCCGGCCAGCCCGGCCAGCGACCGGGCCACCTCGATCACCATCACCTGCAGGCCGAGGCAGAGGCCGAGGCACGGGATGGCGTGCTGGCGGGCATAGCCGGCGGCCAGCACCATCCCCTCGATGCCCCGCTCGCCGAAGCCGCCCGGGATGACCATCCCGTCGAGGTCGTGCAGCCGGTCGGTCGCCAGCAGCCCGGGCACCAGCTCGGCGTCGATCCAGTCGAGCTCCACCCGCACGCCGTGGAAGAAACCGGCGTGGCGGAGCGCTTCGACGACCGAGAGGTAGGCGTCGGGCAGGTTCACGTACTTGCCGATGATCCCGATCCGTACGGGGCGGGTCGGCTCGTCGGCCGCCGTCACGACGCGCTCCCACTCACCCAGATCGATGGGGTGGTCGGCGACCGGGATGCCGAGGGTCCGCATGACGATGACGTCGAGGCCCTCCTGGTGCAGCACGAGGGGGATCTCGTAGATGTTGCGCGAGTCGACCGCCGAGATCACCGCCTCGACCGGGACGTCGCAGAGCAGCGAGATCTTGCGCTTCAAGGTGTCAGAGATGGGGTGGTCGCTGCGGCACACGATCACGTCGGGCTGGATGCCGCGACTGCGCAGCTCGGTGACCGAGTGCTGCGTCGGCTTCGTCTTCTGCTCCCCCGAGGGCGCCAGGTAGGGCACCAGGGTCAGGTGCATGAAGCAGACGTTGTCGCGCCCCACGTCCCGGCGGTGCTGGCGGATGGCCTCGAGGAACGGGACGATCTCGATGTCGCCGACCGTGCCCCCGATCTCGACGATGACGACGTCCACCTCCTCGTCGGCCAGGCGCCGGATCCGGTCCTTGATCTCGTCGGTCACGTGCGGGATGACCTGGACCGTCTTGCCCAGGTAGTCGCCCCGGCGCTCCTTGGCGATGACCGACGAGTAGATGGAGCCCGTCGTCGTGTTCGACGTCCGCTTCAAGTTGACGTCGATGAAGCGCTCGTAGTGACCGAGGTCGAGGTCCGTCTCTCCCCCGTCCTCGGTGACGAAGACCTCGCCGTGCTCGCCCGGGTTCATGGTGCCGGGGTCGACGTTGATGTACGGGTCCAGCTTGCACATGGTCACCCGGAGGCCCCGTTGTTTCAGGAGTCGGCCGAGCGAGGAGGCCGTGAGCCCCTTCCCGAGCGAGCTCGAGACGCCGCCCGTGACGAAGACGAACTTGCTCAACGGCCTCGCACCCGGGAGATCACCCACCGGGGCCACGCGACATATCGCTGGTGCACCTTCACACGTTAGTCGCCTGGCGACCCGCTCCAGTGGACGGTTCCCCGCGCCGCCGCGCTCAGGCGGGTGTCCCCCGCGCCGGCCGGCGCAGGCCCAACAGCTCCTCGGCATGCGCGCGCGCCCGCTGGCTGTCGGGATGGCCCGACAGCATCCGGGAGATCTCGACCACCCGGTCCGCCTCGCTCAGCGTCACCGCCTCGGTGTGGGTGCGGCCCCCCCGGTCTCGTTTGCGGACCGCCACCTGGTGGTCGGCCACCGCCGCCACCTGCGCCAGGTGGGTGACCACCAGCACCTGGGAGTCCCGGGCCACCTCGGCCAGGGCCCGCGCCAGGGCGAGCGCCGCCTCGCCCCCGACGCCTGCGTCCACCTCGTCGAAGACCATGGTCGCCGGCCCGCCGAGCGCCACCAGCCGCAGGGCCAGCATGGTGCGGGCTAACTCGCCGCCCGAGGCCACCTTGGCCATCGGCCGCAGCGGCTCGCCCACGTTGGCGGCCAGCCAGTACTGGACGTCGTCGCCCGCGCCCTCGCCGACCTCCACCTCCACCCGGGCCCCCGGCATGGCCAGGTCCTGGAGCCGCGCCGTGACCGCTCGCGCGAGCCGCGGCGCGGCCTCCCGGCGGGCGGCACCGAGCTCGGCCTCCGCGGCCCGCAACGCCACCGCCCCGGCCGCGTGCTCGCGCTGGAGCGCGTCGGCCTGCTCGTCGGCCGACTCGAGGTCGCAGAGCCGCGCCCGGGCCTCGTCGGCGAATTCGAGGACCGCCGCATGGGTGCCGCCGTATTTGGAGAAGAGATCGGCCAGCAGCCGGCGCCGTTCGGAGACGGCGTCCAGCCGCGCCGGGTCGTCCTCCCAGGTCTCGACCACGTCGCGCAGATCGCGGGCGATGTCGGAGGTCTCGGCGGTGAGGGTGCGGAGCCGCTCGAACCACCCGGCGAAGGCGGGGCGCCCCCCGAGGGCGGCCGCGGCCCGGCCGAGGACCTCGAGCGCGGAGGCACCCGAACCCTCGTCGTCGTCCAGGATGGCGAGGGCCTGGGCGGCGGCGGCCCGGTGGGCCGAGAGGTCCGACAGCCGCTCCTCGTCGGCCAACAGCCGCTGCGGCTCGTCGGGGTCGTCGAGACGGGCGCCGCCGATCTCGTCGATCTGGTACCGCAGGATGTCGGCCTCGCGGGCCCGCTGGTGGGGGTCCCCGCCGAGCGCCGCCAGGCGCCGCTCCAATTCGTGCTGGCGTCGTCGCCCCGTCTCCACCGGACCGGGGTCGATCCCGCCGAAGCTGTCGAGGGCGGCCCGCTGCGCGGCGACCGAGAGGAGCGACTGCTGGTCGTGCTGCCCGTGGATGTCGACCAGGCGGGGCGCCAGCTCGACGAGGCGCGAGAGGGGTGCCATGTCGCCGTCGACCGAGCAGCGCGACCGACCCTTCAGCGGCACCGAACGCGCCACGACCAGCTCGGCGTCGCCGTCGACGAAGCGCGCCTCGACGATCGCCTCGTCCGCTCCGCCGCGGACGAGTCCGGGGTCCGCGCGCTGGCCGAGCACCAGCTGGAGGGCCTCGACCAGGAGCGTCTTGCCGGCACCGGTCTCTCCGGTCAGTGCGGTCATCCCGGCCGACAGCTGCAACGTCAGGTCCTCGATGACGCCGAGCTGGCGGACCCGCAGATCGGTGAGCACCGCGCCCCGGATCAGCGGTCGCGGGCGGCGGCGAGCGTCGTGCGCAAGCGGGTCCCGAACCCGAGGTTGCCGAACGCCACGAAGCGGACCGGCTTGTCGGCGGTGCGGCACTCGACGGTGGCTCCGGGCAGCAGGCGTCCGACCTCGCGCCCGTCGATCACGAGCACCGCCGGGCGCGAGTCGAGCACCGTGATGGCGATCGCCTGGGTCTCGTCGAGGACGACGCTGCGATCGAAGCCGAGGTGCGGGGCAATGGGGGTGAGGAGCAGCGAGCGCAGGCGCGGCGAAACCACGGGCCCGCCGGCCGAGATGTTGTAGGCCGTCGATCCGGTGGGCGTGGCCACCAGCAGGCCGTCCGCCACGTAGGTGAGGAACGCCTCGCCGTTGATGGCGCTGCCCAGCCGGACCGTGTGCCCGGGCACGGTCTTCTCGACCACCAGCTCGTTGAGCGCCAACCACCACCGATCGTGGGCGTCGGGCAGGCCGTAGCCGACCACCGAGTGCTCACCCCCCGACGTGAACGTCACGTCGCCGGAGACGCGGATCGCCAGCGCCGAGCGCTCCTCGATGGCCACCTCTCCCTCCAGCGCGTCGCGCAGCACCCGCTTCAGGTCGGCGGGCTCCACCGGGAGCAAGTAGCCCAGGCGCCCCAGGTTGACCCCGAGGATCGGCACGTCGGCCGCGTAGGCCAGCGGGATGAGCGAGAGGAAGGTGCCGTCACCCCCGAGGCTCACCGCCAGGTCGACGCCGGCCAGCTCCCGGCCCGACAGCGGCACCTCGCCGCCGTCCGCTCGCCGGTGGCCCGGCTCGCCGATCAGGAGCATCCGGGCGTGGTGGCCGAGCTCGGTGACCCAGGCCGCGGCCTCCTCCGCCAGCTCCCCGGCGGCCGAGTGCCCCGGGTTGGCCAGGATGGCGACCGTCCGGCTCATCGCGCGGCCAGGTCGACCCGGCCCACGGCCGCGTCGACGAGCGCGTCGAGGCCGGGTGACGCGGTCCCCTGGCGCCGGGCGTGGAGGAAGAATTCGACATTGCCCGAGGCACCCCGCACCGGTGACGGCATGGCTCCCATGATGCCGGTTCCGGCCGCACCGAGCGCGCGGGCGACGTCGAGCAGCGCGCGGCGCCAGAGCGCGGGATCAGCCACGACCCCCCGCCCGCGGCTCACCGCGGCGCGTCCGGCCTCGAACTGGGGCTTCACGAGCGCCACCAGCTCGCCGCCGGGTCGGCAGAGCTCGACGAGCGAAGGGGCGACCGCCACGAGCGAGATGAAGGAGAGGTCTGCCGTCACCAGGTCGACCGGGGCGTAGGGCCGGCCGGGTCGGTCCAGTTCGCGTCCGCCCAGTCCTCGAACGTTCGTCCGCTCGAACAGTGAGACGCGCGGGTCCGAGCGGAGGCGGGGGTCGAGCTGCCCGTGCCCAACGTCGACCGCGTACACGTGCGCCGCCCCGCGCCCGAGCAGGCAGTCGACGAACCCGCCGGTGGAGGCACCGGCATCGAGGACACGACGGCCCGCGACCTCGACCGCGAACTCATCGAGCGCGGCGTCGAGCTTGTCGCCCGCCCGAGACACGAAGCGCCGGGGCGGGCCGGCCAACACGATGGCCTCCGCCGCCGCGACCAGCCGCGAGGGCTTCTCTGCGCGGGCCCCGGCCACCAGCACCAGACCCTCCGCGACGGCCACCTGCGCCTCCTCGCGCGTGGCGGCCAGCCCCCGCCGCACCAGCTCGAGGTCGAGCCGCTGGCGAGCCCTGGTCAGGTGCCCCTTCCGGCGCTCTTCTTGGCGACGGACTTCTTCGCGGACTTGGCCGACTTCTGCGACGCCTTGGCCACACCGCGCGGCGCGCTCTTCTTGGAAGCCGCCGCCTTCTTGGCGGGCTTCTTCTTGTCCGCGGCCTTCGCCTTGGACCCCTTCTGCTTGCTCGCCGACCCGGTGGCCGCCCGCTCCAGCGGGGAGACGTCGATCGGCGCATCGCGGCGCGACGACCCACGGTCGGGCCGCCCCGGCCGGCCGAAGGTCTCGGTCAGCCGGCGGAGCAGATCCTCGGGCGAGCGCACGCCGAGCGTCTCCAACTGGCGGGTGACCTCGGCGCGCACGACGTCGACCAGCTCGTCCACCACCGATCTCGAGCGCTCGAGAAGCTCGTCGGTCCACTGCCGGGCGTGCTCGCCGCCGGTCTCCCCGGTCGCCAGGAGGTCACGCGCGATCTCCTGGACCCGCGCCCGTGCGATCTGACCCAACGTGTTCGCCGCGTCCGCGTACCGCTGCCAGCCCTCGTCTTCGCTCACGGGTCCACCGTACCTGGAAATGCCCGTCGACCAGGCACGTCGCCGCCTAACCGAGCACTTCGTCGACGAGCGCGAGGAGATCGAACGCGCAGAAGGCGGACGGTGGCGCGTCGTCGGCCGATTCGGTCACCCCCGAGAGCACGAGCGCGAAGGGCACCCCGAGCACGTCCGCCAGGGCGCCGTCGGTGGCGGGGCGGTCGCCCACGACGATCGCCACGCCTTCGGTTCGTCGCCTGATCAACTCCACGATGGGCCGGTGCGGCTTCCCCGCCACCTCGGGCACCGCGTCGGCCGCGGTCGCCACCGCGGCCAGGAGGGCACCCGAGCCCGGCAAGAGCCCCGTCGGCGTCGGATGGGTCGAGTCCTCGTTGGTGCCGATCAGGCGGGCCCCCGCCCGGACCACCTGCGCGGCCAACGCCAGCCGGTCGAAGTCGAAGCGATGGGTCCACCCGACGACCACGGCGTCCGCCGGCCCGGCTTCGACGAGCGTCACCCCGCGGGCGAGGAGCGCCTCGATGGCTCCCCCGTCGGCCAGCGCCAGCGCGGTGTCGCCCGGAGCCAGCATTTCGGCCGCCGCCTGGGCCGAGGTCACGAGGTCCGCGGCGGCGGCGGTGATGCCGGCGCGCTCGAGCCGACCGAGCAGCTCGTCTTGGGTCGGGGCAGAGTTGTTGGTGACGAACAGCACGCCACGGCCGAGGTCGTGCAGCCGCTGCACGGCGTCGGCCACCCCGGGGATCGGCACGTCGGTCAACCAGATCACGCCGTCCAAGTCGACGATCCATGTCCCGCTGCCGATTGCACTCACCGCCGGTCATCCTGCTGGGCCGGGGAGGCCCACGCCAAGCGGCGCCGACCGGGCCCCGTTGGGGCCGCCAACGCACTACCCACGGGGAACCCCAACCGCTACCGTCGCGCCGTGGCAACCCTGGCCGTCGTGGGAGATGAGCTGGTCGTCCAGCTGTCGTGGTGGGAACGGCTCGAGGCCTTCCATGGCGACGTGCGTGTCCGTCGATCGGCGGTCCGCGCCGTGCGGGTGGTCGACACCGCCTGGCCCGAGCTGCGCGGCATCCGCGCGCCGGGCACCGGGATCCCCGGCGTGGTGGCCGTCGGCACCCGGCGCGGTGAGTTCGGCAAGGACTTTGCCGTCGTCCACGGGAAGGGTCCGGCCGTCGTCGTCGAGCTCGAGGGTGAGCAGTGGGGCCGGCTTGTGGTGACCTCGGCGGACGCCGCCGCGCTGGCGGCCGGGGTCGACCCGACACCGTCGGGTTGAGCGCCGCGCCCGACGGTCACCGACCGGGGCGCGCAGGACTGGGGCGGGGCGAATGGCACAGGTGATCTTCGACGGGGTGACCAAGCGCTTCGACGACGTCGTCGCCGTCGACGACCTCTCGCTCAAGGTGGCCGACGGTGAACTCCTCGTGCTGCTCGGCCCGTCGGGCTGCGGGAAGACCACGGCGCTCCGGATGGTGGCGGGTCTCGAAACGCTCTCGGGCGGAACGATCTCGATCGGCGAGCGGGTGGTCAACGACGTCGAGCCCAAGAACCGCGACGTCGCCATGGTGTTCCAGAGCTACGCGCTCTATCCCCACCTGAGCGTTCGTCGCAACATCGAGTTCCCGCTGCGGCAGCGCCAGATCGAAAAGTCCGAGCGACAGCGCCTTGTCGCCGAGGCCGCGGAGACCCTCGGTCTCGACTCGCTCCTCGACCGCAAGCCCGCCCAGCTCTCGGGCGGTCAGCGCCAACGGGTGGCCCTGGCGCGCGCCATCGTGCGCTCCCCCCAGGTGTTCTTGATGGACGAGCCGCTCTCGAACCTCGACGCGACGCTGCGCGTCCAGACGCGCGCGGACATCGTCACGATGCAGCAGCGCCTCTCGACGACGACCCTCTACGTCACCCACGACCAGGTCGAGGCGATGACCATGGGCGACCGGATCGCCGTCATGAACACGGGGGTCCTGCAGCAGGTGGCCCCGCCCCAGACCCTCTACGAGGAGCCGGCCAACACCTTCGTCGCGGGGTTCATCGGCAGCCCGGGGATGAACCTGCTCACCGGACGCGCCGAGGGCGCGGGCGCGTCCGTGACGGTGAGCGGCGGATCGATCGCACTGCCCGAGCGGCTGCGGCGCGCCGCGGCGACGCTGACCGGCGCCACAGTCGGAGTCCGCCCCGAGTCGCTCGCGATCGGCCCGGACGGCTCGGTCGGCGCCACCGTCTCGATCGTCGAGCTCCTGGGGGCCGAGGTGCACGTGATCACCCGGACCGACGACGGCACGCGGGTGGTCGTTCGCCAGGAGGTCGGGCGCCCCCGCCCGCGCATCGGCGAGCGAGTCCGCATCAGCACCATCGGTGACGCGCTCACCCTCTTTGACCCCGACACGGGCCAGCGGATCGCGGCGATCCCGTGAGCAGCGTGCAGGTGGCGGGCCGCCACACCTCCGCCCGGGCCCGGGAGGCGCTGTTCGCCTACCTCCTGCTCCTGCCCGCGCTCGCCGTCTTCGCCGTCTTCGTGTTCTATCCGTTCGCCGAGAACTTCAAGCTGGCCCTCTACGAGAACCCGCCGTTCCCCGGGCTCCCCAGCCACTACGTCGGCCTGCACCAGGTCTCCCACGTGCTCACCTCGACCGCCTTCTCCCAGAGCCTGGTCTCGACCATCTTCTTCGTCCTCATGGTGGTGCCGATCGGCCTCTTCGCCGGCCTGGCGCTGGCCGTGGCCGCGCACCGTCGACTGCGGGGGATCGCCGTCTACCGGCTGATCTTCTCCTCCAGCATCGTGAGCTCGATCGCGGTGGCGGCCGTCATCTTCGGCACCCTCATGGACCCGGTGGTGGGCCTGTTGCCGTGGCTCGGCATCAACCCGCACCCCGCGCTCTTGGAAAACCCGACCTGGGCCCTGCCCGCTATCGCCGTCATCAGCATCTGGCAGTTCCTCGGCCTGTCCTTCATCATCATGTCGGCCGGGCTCCAGTCGGTCCCCGACGAGATCCTGGAGGCGGCGGCCATCGACGGGGCCAGCGCCTGGACGCGCTTTTGGCGGGTGACGGTGCCCCTGCTCTCCCCCACCTTGTTCTTCGCCCTCGTGGTCGGCAGCATCTTCGCCTTCCAGAGCTTCGGCGCCATCGACATCCTGATCGGCCCGCAGAACGCCGCCTTCGAGCACGTGAACGTGCTCATCTACTACATCTACCAAGCGCTCCAGGTGCAGAGCGACCCCGGCCTGGCGGCCGTGCTCTCGATCGTCCTGTTCCTCATCACCCTCACGCTGACTGCGGCGCAGCTGCGGTTCCTCGAGCGGCGGGTCACCTATGCCCGCTGACGCCATCGCCGCCGCGGGCGTCATGGTGGCCGAGGCGCCCCTGCCCCGGGGCGAGCTCACGGCGGTCGGCGAGCGCCGGCGTCGGCGGGTGCGCAAGGTGGCGAGCTACGTCTTGCTCACCGCGGCCTCCGTCGTCGTGCTCTTCCCCATCTACATCTCCATCGTCAACTCGCTCGAGCCCGCGACCTCGCTCGCCCACCAGCCTCCGCCCTTCTTCCCACTGCACCCCGTCTGGCACACCTATAGCTCGGCCTGGGGACCGGGGAACCTCTCTATCTACCTGCGCAACAGCGTCATCCAGACCGGGATCATCGTGGCCGGCCAGCTCGTCACGTCCGTGCTGGCGGGCTACGCGTTCGCCTTCTTGAACTTCCCGTTGAAGCGCGTGCTGTTCCTCGTGTTCCTGAGCACCCTCATGATCCCCTTCGAGGTCACGTTCATCACCAACCTCACGACCATCACCCGCCTGCACTGGTTCAACACGTTCCAGGGGCTGACCGTGCCGTTCCTCGCCACCGGCTTCGGCACCTTCCTCCTTCGCCAGGCGTTTCTGCAGATCCCGCGCGACCTCCAGGAGGCGGCCACCCTCGACGGCTACGGCCACTGGCGCTTCATGACGCGCGTGGCCGTGCCGCTGGCGCGGCCCGCCCTGGCGGCGCTCGGGGTCTTCTCCTTCCTCGGGGCCTGGAACCAGTACCTGTGGCCCCTCGTCGCGACGGGGCAGAACAACCATGTGGTCACCGTGCAGATCGGGTTGAAGTTGCTGGCCGGCAACCTCATCGCGGCCAACGTCAACGAGGTCTTCGCCGGGGCGGTGATCGCCCTCGCGCCGCTCGCCATCCTGCTCATCGTCTTCCAGAAGCAGCTGGTGCGGAGCCTGACCGCCGGGGCCGTCAAGTGAGGGGGTGGCCGGCCCGGGGCCGCCCGGGTACCCGTGCCGATCGCGTGCTAGGCATGGCCCGATGAGGCGACTCGGGTGGGTGGCGGTGGTCCTCGCCCCGGTGGCGCTCGTGGCGTCGCTCACCCTGGTCGAGGGCGGCGCGCTCACGGCGGCGCCGGCGGGCGCCAGCGCGCTCCCCGCCTGTCCCCTGAAGGCGCTGAAGGCGGCCAAGGGCACGGTCACCATCACGTTCTGGGAGTCGACGAACAACGCCAACACGACGGTGCTCACGAACCTGACCAACGCGTTCAACGCCTCGCAGAGCAAGATCCACGTGACCCTGGTGGCCCAGGCCGGCTACGACGACACCTGGACCAAGTACCAGGCCGGGCTGAGCAGCGGGAACCTGCCCGACCTGGCCCAGATCCAAGACATCAACCTCCAAGAGGCCATCGACACGCGCTCGTTCCTGCCCGTGCAGTCCTGCATCAACGCGACGCACTACCAGACGTCGGACTTCTTGCCCCGCGCCCTCGCCTACTGGAAGGTGAACGGCGTGCAAGAGGCCCTCCCCTGGGCCGTGTCCACGCCGATCCTCTACTACAACAAGAACTCCTTCACCCAGGCGGGGCTGAACCCGAACAACCCGCCGGCGACGCTGGCCGACATGGTGAGCGACGCGGCGGCGCTCAAGGCCCACAACCTCGGCACCGGCGTGGTGCTCGACTCCTGGCACCTGGAGACCTGGCTGTCGACGGCGGGCGACCTCTTCGTGAACAACGGCAACGGGCGCACCAAGCGCGCCAGCAAGGCGGTGTTCCTCTCCGCGCCGGCCCGGCAGATCTTCACCGACCTGAGCAACCTCGTGCGCAACGACGGCGGCGTCACCAACCCGGCGGTCGGGGCCGAGGCCTTCGACAACCTGCTCGGGATCGGCAGCGGCAAGTACGGCATGACGATCGACACCTCGGCCGCGCTCGGGACCGTGTACTCCGTGCTCAAGAACTACCCGAACGTGTCGCTCGGCGTCGGCCCCTTCCCGGTGCTCGACGCCTCGCGCCAGGGCGGGGTCGAGCCCGGCGGCTCCGCGCTGTATATCTGCAACCGCGTGCCGGCCGCCGAGCAAGCGGCGGCCTGGGAGTTCAGCGAGTACCTCGACACCACCCAGAACCTGGCCACCTGGGCCGCCGGGTCGGGCTATATCCCCATCCGCAAGTCTTCGGTCGCCACGGCCACCATCCAGAACCTCTGGGCCGCCCAGCCCGCCTTCAAGGTCGCCTACGCCCAGCTCCAGCGCGGTGGCAACTCGGCGGCCAGCGCCGGCGCGGTGATCGGCCCCTACCCGGCGGTCCGCACCGACGTCTTAGACGCCGAGGAGACCATGTACCTCCAGGGGGTGTCGCCGGCGGCCGCCCTCCAGACGGCCGCCAAGGCGGTCAACGCCTCCATCGCCGACTACAACCAGCGCCTCGGGGCCTGACCCGCGTCCCATCTGGGACGGCCCCACCCAGAGTGGTCGGAGGCGTCCCTCGGCCACCTTCCGCGTTCGTTCGGCCCCGTCCGGTTACACTTCCCTCCACCAGGGAGATCGGCCCCATAGGGCGCGGCCTCGGGTGAGGGACCGGAGACGGCCCACCACTCCGGGCGCGAACTCGGGGCCTCAATGGGGACGGATCGTGGCGTGGCTGAACCCGAGTTGTCGGCCGGGAAGGCGCAGGGCCTCCGATCGCTACAGGGCGATCGGGGGCGGCGACCGCGCCCAAAAAACGGGGGTGCGCTGAAAGGATCGGACGCCATGGTTGGTGCGTCCGCTCGGACGGGACTGGCGCCCCGCGGCGAACCCGGTGGTCTGGTGGCGCGCAACCGCGAGCTGGCCCACCTCGACCACCTGCTCTGGAAGGCCCGCGCCGGCTCGGGCAGCGCGGTGGTGCTCCGCGGCGAGCCCGGCGTCGGCAAGAGCGCCCTCCTAGAAGCGACCGTGGCCCGGGCCGGCGACTTCGGGGTCGTCCAGCTTCGCGGCACCGCCTTGGAGAACCCCTCGGGCCTGCCGCGCGAGTGGCCCTCCCAGGTCCTCGAGCTCCTGGGTGCCCACGAGTCCCGCGGCCTGAGCGAGCTCGGCGAGGAGGGGCCGGCCCGCTCGGTCGTCCCCGCCCGGCTGCAGCTGGCCACGACCGAGGCCCTCCGCAGCCTCTTCGGCGGCGTCCCCTCGCCCACCCTCATCACGGTCGACGACTGCCAGCTGCTCCCGGCGTGGTTCCCGGCGGCGCTCGGGCAGGCCGTCACCACCTCGCTCGCCGAGGCGCCCGTCGCGCTCGTCCTCGCCTGGCGGGACACGCCGCACATGCCGACCCTCGAGATCGGGCTCCCCCAGGTGCCCGAGCACCGGCTGGAGGGGCTCAACCACCAACAGGCCGCCAGTCTGCTCCGCCAGGCCCACGGCCAGGTGCCCACCGAGCGCGTGCTCAATGCCCTGTTGGCCGCGACGGGCGGCAATCCGGCCGGGCTGTTGGAGGCGACCGGCCGCCTGGGTGCCGAGCAGCGGAGCGGTTGGCGCCCCCTGCCCGAGCCGCTGCCCATGAGCGACGCCCTGGCCGGCGCCTTCAGCGAGCGCCTGTCGGACCTGGCCGGCGACATCCGCCAGGCGGTGGCCGCGGCCGCGGCCGGCCGGCTGCCGGTGAGCGTGCTCGACTCGACCCTCGCCACGCTCGGCCTCGGCCTCGAGGCCCTCCGGCCGGCGCAAAAGGCGGGCATCCTCACCATCCGCGGGGAGCGGCTCGACTTCGCCCACCCGCTGGTGCGCGCCGCCGCGTTCGCACAGATGCCGGCGGACTTCCGCGCCGCGGTGCACGCCGCCATCTCCGAGGCGTACGCCGCCCGGGGCAACGTCGAGCTGAGCGCCTTCTTCGCCGGCCAAGAGCCGAGGCGCGACGAGTCGGTCGCCCGCCTCTACACCCAGAGCGCCCGCATCGCGCTCGACCGCGGCGACCCCGAGACGGCCGCCCGCCACGAGGAGCTGGCCTCCGACTTCGGCGCCACCGACGACGCCAGCGCGTTGCACCTGTCGCGGGCGGCGGCCCTCTGGATCACGGTTGGCGAGGTCGGGCGCGCCCGGGTGTGCGTCGACCGGGCGGCCGGGCTCGCGTCCTCGCTGCGCATCGACGCCGATGTCCGCTACCAGGGCGCGAGGGCCCGCCTGGCCGGCGACCTGAGCGCCGAGGTGGCCGACGAGATGCTGGTCGCGGCGAAGCTCTGCGAGGCCGACACCCCCTACCGGGCCGTCCTCATGCTGGTCGACGCGGTCGCCTGCAAGCTGTTGAACGGGTGCTCGGACGACTCGGGCGGCGTGGCCGAACGGGCCCTCGAGCTCTCCCGGGCGGTGAGCAGCCACGCCGAGGCCCTGGCCCAGGCGACGCTCGGCACCGTGCGGGTCTTCGAGGGGGCGCGGGCCGCCGCCGAGCAGGACATCGACATCGTGGCCGCCACCTCGCTCCTCATCGGCCAGATCCAGCAGTTCCCGGCCTCGCCGCAGCTGGCCTTCGTCATCGGGGCCGGCCTCTTGCAGGTGGGCATGACCGAGCAGGCCCAGCGCTGGGCGCGCTGGATCGAGGACTGCTCGGACACGGTCGGCGACCGCGCCCTCGTGGCCGTGCCGGCCCTCCTGCGGGCGACCGCCGCGGTGGGCGCGGGCCAGCTGGCCGACGCCATCCGCGACGCCGGCGCCGCCGCCGAGTTCTCAGAACGCGCCGGCCAGCGGACGCTCCTCGCCCGCGCGCTCGGCATCCTGACCGAGGCCCACGGCGCCCAGGGCTCCTACGACAGCGGCTTCGAGTGTGCGGCCCGGCTCTTCGGGCTCCCCGGCGAGATGGGTCGCGCCCCGCGTGTCCAGGCGCTCACCGCCCTGGCCGGCCTCGAGCTCCAGCGCGGCCGGGCCTCGTCGGCCTTCGCCTGGCTCGGCGCGGCCGACGATGACGCGGTGCCCGCGGTCGGCCTGCAGGCGGCGCACCCCACCCACGACGCGGTGCGCGCCCAGTGGGCGCCGGCCGCCGCCGAGATCATGCTGCTGGGCCGGCGCCGGGCCCAGGCCGGATCGCTGCGCGAGGTGGTCGAGCGCGCCCGGCGCGACGAGGCCGTGCACCCCGCCTGGTCACCCTGGATCGAGGGGATCTGCACCGAGGACCCCGACGAGGCGACCGATCTGCTGGCCACGGCCCAGGTCGCGCTCGCCGGCCAGCCGCTCTTGGCGGCGGACGTCGAGCTCTGCTGCGGCGTCCGCCTGGGGGAGGCCGGCCGCCTGGAGGCCGGCCGCGAGCACGTCCTCAACGCGCTGAGCGAGTTCGAGCACCTGGGGGCGCAAGGCCGGGTGGAGCTGGCCGAGCGCGAGCTCGCGCACCTCCCGGGCGACGGCTCGGTGGCGGGCGCGTCCGCCGACGACGCGTCCTTGGACACGGGCGCCCCGGCCTTCGCCACCGTGCGCCCGGCCTCGCACTCCGAAGAGGCCCCCTGGGAGATCAGCGTGCTCGGGGGGTTCGCCGTCCATCGCTTCGGCCAGCCGGTGTCCCTCCCCCTCAGCCTGGCCGCCCAGGGCCTCAAGATCGTGACCATCAACCAGCGCATCCCCGTCGACGAGCTGGTTGAGCTGCTGTGGCCCGAGGCCGGCCCCGGGGTCGGCACCCGGCGGCTGCGCAACGTGCTCTGGCGGGTGCGCGCGGCGAGCGGCGAGCTGCTCGTCCGCGACGACAACTTCATCCGGCTGGCCGACGACGCGGTCTCCGACATCGCCCAGTTCCGCCGGCTGGCCGAGCAGGCGCTCGACCGGGAGACCGAGCCCGAGACGGCCGCCCGGATGGCGCGCGACGCGCTCGTCTTGTACCGGGGCGAGCTGTTGCCCGGGGACCGCTACGCGGACTGGGCGGCCGGCGTGCGCGAGTCGCTCGCCCGCGGGCACATCCAGCTCCTCGACCTGCTGTTGAACGACGCGCTGGCCCACCAGCACCTCCAAGAGGCCCTGGCCCTCCTGGAGCGCCTCATCGAGGCCGACCCCTACGAGGAGCACCACTACGTCCAGGCGGCCGAGCTGCAGGTCCAGGCCGGCAACCGGCGGCGGGCGCTCTACACGCTCGACCGGGCCCAGCGGACCCTGTCCGAGCTCGGGGTGGCCCCGTCGCGCGGCCTCCTGCAGGTCCGCAGCACCCTGGCCGCGGACTGACGCGGCGACCTCGGCTACCCGGCGGGTCCCCGGTCCACCAATTCGTCGAAGCGGCGCGCCAGCTCGCCGCGCTGGGCCTCCCATCGCGCCAGCTGCGCCGTTCGGGCAGACTCAGCCGAGGCCTGGAACGACGGGTAGTCGGCGGCCAGCCGCGCCAGGCCCTCCGCCAGCGCCTCGGGGGTATGCAGCACGTGCACCGCAGTGGGGAACAACGCCCGGTTGAGCGGCCAGTCGCTCACGACGAGCGGCCGGCGTGCGTAGACGGCCTCATAGGCGGCGCGCATCACCGACGACGGCTCCGTGCTGAGCGTGAGCACGGCGTCGGCGTCGGCGACCGCTTCCTGGTAGGCGGCGGCTGCCAAGAACCCCACGAAGGCGACGTTGCCCGGCGCGCCGTCCCGCAGCCCGGCCGGGCACAGGGACACGTCGCCCGTGATCGCCAGATCGAGCTCGGGCACGAGGCCCGCCGCGCCGAGCACCGCCGCGACCGGCTCGTCGGGGGCGAAGCGCCCCACGCAGAGCACGCGCAGGCGCCCGCCCGGCGCCCTCGGCGCGCCGTCCCAGCCGTCGGGGGCCTCGTGGACGACGACGGCGTCCACCCCCCACGCGGCGAGGCGGGCGCGCCATGCCTCGTCGGCCACCAGGCAGAATGCGCTGCGCCGGGCGACGAAGCGGTGCAGCCCCTGCAGGCGGGCGGACAGCCGGTCCCCCTGGGCGCCGAAGCCACCGGGATGGCTGTCGAGCACGAGCGTGGCCCCGATGAGCCGCGTCCAGCACCAGGTCACGGCGGCGGCCACCACGGGCGGATTGGTCACCACCACCACCCTCGGCCGCCGGGCCAAGAGCGTGGCCCCGGTCAGCACGCTCGAGAGCAGGTAGCGCAGGAGGACGGGCGGTCGCCGACCCGGTCCCGGCGCGAAGTAGGCGCGGGCGTCACCGCCGAGGGCGGCCGCCAGCTCGGCCGACCGCCCGGCGATGGCCCCCCAGGAGAGGAAGAGGAGGCCCCGCCGCCGGTGTCTCCTCACGGCGCGCCGGCCGACGCCGATGGGGACGTCGGGCCGTTGCCGAGCGTGTCCGTGGTGACGGCGACGCGCGGGCGGCCCGAGCGGATGCGGCCGCTGGTCGAGGCGGCGCTGGCGGATCCGGGCGTGGCCGAGATGGTCGTCGTGGTCGACGGCGAGGACCAGGTCGCGACCTGGGAGGAGCTCGGCGCGCTGGCCCGCTCGCACCCCCGCCTGGTGCCGCTGCGGGTCCCCCGCCGCGGCCAGCTCGCCGCGATGGACGCCGGGGTGGCCCGGGCGGGGTCCGAGGTGCTCGTGCTCTTGGACGACGACATCGTGGCCGGTCCGGCGCTGGGCACGGCGCACGCCCGGCACCACGCGGCCCGGGCGGGCCTCGTCGTCGTGGGCGCCATGCCGGTCGACCTAGCCGGCGCCAGCATCGGCACCATCCTCTACGCGCGCGACTACGAGCAGTACCGGGCGCGCCTGCGGGCCGGCCAGTGGGCGGTGCTCGACCACCTGTGGCTCGGCAATGTCTCGCTGCGCCGCGCCGACGCGCTGGCGGTCGGCCTGTGCTCGGAGCACTTCGGGCCCGCCTACCACTCGGACCGCGAGCTCGGCTTCCGGCTGGCCGACGCCGGCCTCGTGGGGGTGTTCGACGAGTCGCTGGCCGCGACCCACGTCCACGTGCGCCCGGACGCCGGGTTCGTGCGCGACGCGCTCGGCCGCGGCGCCGGCCTGGTGCGGCTGCACCAGCTGCACCCGGCGCGCACGGGACCCTTCCCGCTCGACGCGCTGCTGGCCGAGGTGCCCCGTCCGCTGCGCGGCGCGGTCCGCCGCCTCGGCCGGTCGGCGGCCGCGACGCCCGCGGCCCGGTTGCTGCTCGGCATGGCCCGAGTCTGTCGCGTCCTGCACTGGTGGCGCGGCGAGGTGGCGGCCGCCCAGGTGGCGCGCCGGCTGCTGTTCGCGCGGGGCGCCGCCACCGCGCCCGGCTGAGGTCCCGACCCGGTGCCGGGCGATCAGACCCCGGCCAGCACGAAGGAGCGGGGGGCGTGGCGCGCCACGACGCGCCGGGCGGTGGCCGTGGTCAACAGGTCGCGGCAGAGGTCGTCGATCCGGGCGGCGACGGCCAGGCCGGCGCCCTCCAGGGTGGCCGCCACCTGGAGCTGGTGGTCGTCGACGTGCTCGTCGTGCTCGGCCCGACGCGCCACCAGCACCGGCGCGTGGCCGGCCCGCATCGCGGTCAGCGCGGTGCCGACGCCCGCGTGGGCGATCACGAGGTCCGCCTGGCACATGGCACTGAACAGCTCGTCGCCCGGGACGAAGGGTCGCCAGGTGACGCCCGGCTCGTCGGCCACGTCCGAGACGTCGGTGGTGCCGGTCTGGAAGAGCACCGAGGCGCCGCGCGGCAGGGCGGCCCGCACCGCGTCGACGAGGCGTCGGAACCCGTAGCGGTTGCCCCCGAGGGCCACCACCACCTTGCCCAGCGGCTGGGTCGGACCGTCGTCGGGGGCGAACCCGTCGAAGACCGAGCCGCGGTAGGACCAGCCGGTGCGGTGCCACCCCTCGTACTGGCTGTAGAAGCGGACGCCGGGCAGCTTCTCCAAGAGGCGCGCCGAGACCGAGGGCCCGTCGACGCGCGTGGCGCTCTCGATGAAGTGGCACGGGATACCCCGGGCGCGCGCCAGGGCGAAGAACGGCACCGCGTGCAAGGAGCCGGTGCTGATCACCTGGCTCCAACGGCCGCTCGAGAGCACCCGCGCGGCCAGCCGGGCGGTGGCCAACGCGGCCCGGCCGTCGCGTGGTGCCGCCCAGGGCACGAAGATGCGCCGCTCGCCGCCGAGCAGGGCGCGGCTCTGGGGGGTGTCCGACGTGACCCAGGTGACCTCGTCGGTGATCCCCGACAGGCGCGAGCGCAAGAGCCAGAGCTCGTCGAGGTGCCCGCCGGCGCTGGCCACGAGCAGCGTCTGGGTGGGCGCAGGGCGGCGCGGCGCGGCGGTCGACCGAACGGCGCGCCCGGAACGGAAGGCCGACGGCGCGATGGCGGCCTCTCGTGGCCGCGGCGGCGTCTGGGTAAGCGTGTCCAGGGACATGGCGGGGTCCGTCGAGCGCGACGCTCGGCGCTACCGGCCCTCTCCCCCGCCGCCGCGGAGCAGGCGGCCGGGCGTCTTGGCCAGGATGCGCATGTCTCCCTTGAACGACCAGGTGTTGACGTACTGGCAGTCGAGGCGCCACAGCTCCTCGAAGCGCAGGTCGTGCTGCCCGCACACCTGCCACAGACCGGTGAGGCCGGGGCGGATGGCGAAGCGGCGGTGCACCCAGCCGGGCAGGATGCCGCACTCCTGGGGGACGAAGGGCCGCGGGCCGACGAGGGACATGTCGCCCCGCAGCACGTTCCAGAGCTGCGGGAGCTCGTCGAGGCCGGCGCGCCGGAGCAGCCGCCCGATGCGCGTGACCCGCCGCTCGTGCAGCGGGTGGTCGACGAGCGGCCGGGGGACACGGCGCGCCGCGTCGGCGGCCGCCTCCTCGGTGTTCGGCTGGCGCATGGTGCGCAGCTTGAGGACACGGAACGGCACCCGGTGGCGCCCGTAGCGCTCCTGGGAGAAGAGCACCGGCCCCGGCGAGAAGATCTTGATGCCGATGGCCGCCGCGATCAGCAGCGGGGCGAACACGATGAGAGCCACCAGTGCGCCCACGATGTCGATGGCGCGCTTGGCGGTGCGGGCGGCCGGGCCGGGCGGCCCACCGTCGAGACTGATGACGGCCAGTCCCTCGAGGTCGGCCAGGTCGGCTTCCCAGCCCGTGAGCTCGAAGTAGCGGGGGACGATGTCGATGGCGACGGTCCCGGCCAGGGAGCGCAAGGTGTCCATGGTCGCCTGGGGGTGCGAACGCGAGAAGGCGACGACGACCCGGTCGACCGCCTCGAGCGCGCAGATCGATCCCAGCGCCGCCAGGTCGCCCAGCACGGGCTGGCCCTCCTGGGGGTCGTCGTCGACGAAGCCGAGCAGCTCCACGTGGCGCGAGCGGGTGAGGCGGGCGGCCACGTCCGAGGCGATGGTGCCGGTGCCGAGGACGAGGACGCGGGCGGGGCTGGCCGACACCCGGCTGTGCACCGACAGGGCACCGGCGCGGGCGAGCGGCAGGACCACCAGGCAGGCACCGAAGCCGACCACGACGCGCAGGACCGAGGTGTCGAAGCCGACCAGGGAGTGCGCGAGGGCGACGACCCCCAAGGCCACCCAGGCGGCGGTCACGATGCCGGTCACGAGGGGGCCGAGCTCGTCGGCCGGGGTGGGCGCGATGTGGCGGCGCAGACGGCGGTAGGAGCGCTTGACCCAGAGGGTGCCGACCAGCGCTCCCCAGGTGAGGGACAGGTAGCCGATTCGCGCGCCCAGGCCGGCCGCGGTGGCGTGGATGCTGAGCGAGACGAGCCCGAACACCGCCAGCGCGCTGACGGCGTCGGTCAGCGCGAGGAGGGCCCAGGCGCTGCTCCACGGACCGGTGCGGGTGGCGAATGTCTGCGCCCGCGACCTGGTCGCGGCGTCCGGAATCGACGAGGCGACCGGTGGCGCGCTCGGGGCCCGCAGGGTCCGGGCCCGCGCAACCGCGGTGGCGCGCGAGCTCATCAGCCGGGCGTTCACAGGTCCTCCTGGACCGAGAGCGCATCTCGGGTGAGGTCGACCTCGTCGCGCATGGTCTCGAGCACGAACGCCAGCACCTGGTCGAAGGAGCGGACGGCGTAGCGCTGGCCGGTGCCGACGGCCTCGACCTCGCCCACGAAGCGCTCGTTGCTCACGCTCTCGGGGCGGACACGCAACACGTAGGAAACGAACATGAATCGAACGCTACGAGGAGGCCGTCCGCCGCCCGTCCCTGCACAGGGGCCAATTTCGGCCGATGTGCTGGGACACCCGTTGGACGCAGGTGGGACCGGCCGCACGTAGGGTCGCGAGCATGAATCCGCCGGAAGACGGGATCGACGAGGTCCTGCGCCTCGCCCGTGACCTGTGCATGGGCACGGCGTCCTTCGCCGTGTCCAGTGGCGGGGTTCTGCGCTACGACCTCTTGCAGAGCGATCCCACCTCCGATCTGGCGGTGCGGGTGGAGGCCCTGGCGCGCAGCAGCCTGGAGCGTCCGGGCGCCCGGGGGACCGACGCCTTCTGGAACGCCGAGGTGCTCGGCGAATCGGACTCGGCCGACGACTCCCTCGCCTGCGTGGCCGTGCCCGTCCACGGCAACAACCGGTGGCTGGGCCTGCTCGGGGTCGTCGACACCTGGCTGCCCGAGCTCGATGAGGAGCAGCGCCAGGGCCTCCTCCGACTCTCCCAGGTCCTGGGCCAGCGTCTGGCGGCCGACGGGAGCGAGCTCTCGACCACGCCGCTGCCCGAGGCGCCGCCTGCGGACAGCGTGACCTCCGAGCAGGCCGGCGCGCCGGCCGAGAGCCGAGCCGCGCCGGCCACCGCCGGGGTCACGCCTGCCGGCGGGTTCCTGGGCGAGGTGGCCGAGCACCTGCCCGACGGGCTCCTCGTCGCCCGGGCCGACGGCACGGTCCTCTTCGCCAACGCCGCGATCGAGACCCTGAGCGGCCGCGCCACCGCCGACGTGCTCGGGGCCGACGTCACCACCCTCTTCCTCGACGACGGCGGCGCGCCGAGCCTGGACCAGCTGGTCGGGACCCCCGCACCCGGGCGCCGGCTGCAGCTCGTCTCCGCCGAGGGCCTGAGCGTCCCCGTCGAGGCGTCGGGCACCCGATTCACGAGCAGCCTGGCCGGCGAGTGCTTCGTCGCCCTCCTGCACCAGGCCCGCGCGGCCCAGGTGGTCACACCGGAGGCCCAGCTGGGCGGTGCGGCCATCGCCGACCTCCTGAACGCGCTCGACGAGGGCATCGTCCTGTGCGACTCGCAGGGCACCGTCCTCGTCGCCAACGCCGCGGCCAAGGCGCTCCAGGGGCTCCCGGTCGACGACGACCTAGAGGGCCGACCGTTCCCGTTCTCCCCGAGCCTGTGCTCGTCGGACGGCTCGCCGCTGACGCGGGCCCACCACCCCTTGGTGCGCGCCCTGCATGGGACCGTCGTCCGCTCCGAACAGCTGCAACTGGCCGGCGAGGAGAACGAGCGGCGGCACATCGTCGCGTCCGCCAAGCCCTTCTCGCTCGGCACCGAGCACGGCGCGCTCCTCGTGCTGCGCGACGTGACGTCTCAGCTCGAAGAGGAGGCCTGGCTCATGCACCTGGCCCTCCACGACCCGCTGACCGGGTTGGCCAACCGCTACCTGCTCCTCGACTACCTGCGCCGGGTGCTGCTCCAGTTCCGCACGCGCGGCGGGTCGATCGCGCTCGTCTTCCTCGACCTCGACGACTTCAAGCTGATCAACGACCGCTTCGGCCACGACGTGGGCGACGAGGTCCTGGTCGCCGTCGGCCGCCGCATCCAGGGCGCCGTGCGGTCGAGCGACATCGTGGCCCGCCTGGGCGGTGACGAATTCGTGGTGGCCCACGCCGCCTCCGAGGACCCCGGTGAGATCGACCTCGTGGTCTCTCGCATCCGGAAGACCTTGACCGCCCCCTACCAGGTCCGCGGCCAGACGCTGGCCGTCTCGGCCTCCATTGGCTGGGTGGCGGCGGACCCGCGCCACGAGGACCCGACCACCCTGCTCGTGCGCGCCGACCGCGAGATGTACCGACGCAAGAGCGCCCGCAACCGTTCGCGTCAGTCGGCGACATGAACACGACCCCCCTCGACGGGCGCCCCGGCGCCCCCGACGGGACCGCGCTCACCAACTCGGGTGTGCGCCGCTTCGCCGGCCTGCCCGAGGTCGGCCTCCCCGAGGCCGGAGCGCGCGCGGCCGGCCGGCGGTTGGCCACCCACCCGTTGCTCACGGCTCGGTCGACCAAGGGCGACGAGGCGATCCCCGACGTCCTGCGCGACGCCCACTACCTGCTGAGCGGAGTGGGTGTGCAGTTCGAGGTGCTGCGGACGCGACCCGGCTGCGCCGTGGCGCGGGCGATCCCGGACCCGAGTGTCTCGCCGGTGGCCGCCTGCCAGCTCGTGCAGGGCCTGCTCGAAACCGTGAGCGAGGCCGGGACCGGCGTCGGGGGCACCATCGTCGAGACCACCTGCGCCGCTCGCGGCAGCCCCTCGTGTCTGTACACCGTCATGTGGGAGAGCGCGGACGAGCCGGCGGCCGGTCCGGCCCGCCCGGTGGCCCCGCGCGCGGCCGCGACCGCGCCGACCGTCCATCTGGACGCGCCCGCCGCCGCCCCGGTCGATGCCTATCGCTACTTGGGCCAGGTGACCCCCGCGCCCCCCGTCCCCGAGAGCGCGCCCAACCGGGTCTCGACCGCGGTACCCGTCGAGCGGCCCCCGGCCGCGCCCGTCGCGCCGAGCCCGCCGCCCGCACCGCCGGTCCCGCCCGCTCCGATGCCCGTGCCGGCCGTGGCGCCGCCGGTGGCCATGCCGGTCAGCGTGATGGCGTCCGAGCCGCGCCCGTCCGCGCCGTCGCACTCGCCGCCGGCCCACCGGACCGGCCGGAAGGCGCCAATCTGGTTGTTCCGCCGGAGTTGGCTGCTGGCGGTCGCGCTGGTGGCCGGGACGGCCGGTGGCTTCGTGGCCGCCAAGCACTCCCCGACCAGCTACAGCGCCACGTCCACCCTCGTCGTCCAATCGGGCGCCGGCCGGGCGGGACCGGGCAGCGCCAACGACGCCCAGGCGCTCGCCACCACCTACGCCGCGCTCATCCCGAAGGATCAGGCCATCTTGCAGGTGGTGGCCGGGACCCTCCACGTGTCGACGGACACCCTGGCGCGGCATCTGTCGGTCTCGGTCGAGATGGGCACCTCGCTCCTCCTCGTGAAGTACAGCGCCCCGACCGCCAGCCAGGCGCTCGACGGGTCGACGCTCCTTGCCCGCACGGTGGCCGGTTCGGCCGCCCCGACCCCGGCCATCGCGTCGGGCTCCCTCGTGATCGTCCAGTTGCCAGCCAGCGCGGTCGCCGGCGGCGCGCTGCACAAGTACGGCGCACCGATCGGCGCCCTGTTCGGGCTCTTGCTCGGGATCGTGCTCGTCTTGGCGGCGGAGCGGGCGGACCCCCGGGTCGACGACACCTTCACCCTCGGCCAGGCGGCGGGCTGCGCCGCCGCCAGTCTGCCCGCCGACCTCTCGCTGCCCGAGCTGGCGCGGGCGCTCGCGCGAGCGACCGGCGGCGCCACCCTGACCGTGGTGCCGCTCGCCGAACCCGACGCGGCCCCGGCCATGGCGATCGCCCGGCGGCTCGGGGCGACCATGCCGCCGACGCGCGCGGGCACCGGCGTGGCGCTCAGCCCCTCGTTCTCCTCCGGCGCGGTCGAGCTCTCTCGCGGGACCGGGCCGACGATCCTCGTGTTGCGAGCGGGGCGTCGCCAGCGCGACGTGTCCGCGGCGGCGGAGCGGCTTCGTCTCATGGGACGCGAGCCGCTATGGGCTGTGCTTGTCGGCAAGCGCACGGACCAAGACGTGTCGACCTATGACCGGTGAGGCCGCAGGCCGGCTCCGGGCGCCCTTCGGTTCGGAGCTGATCGATCCTCCCGGCCAATCGTCGGGCTGGCTGGCGGACCGGCCGCGCCCGCTCATCCTCGGTCTGGGCGGCGCCACGGCCGCGTTCGTCGTGGGTGCCCTGGCCACCTACCAGCTGCGCTACGGCCTGGCCTTCCTCGCAGGCCTCGTCCTTGTCGTCGCCGTCCTGCTCCGGCCCTTCGTCGGCGGCCTGACCCTCGTCGCCCTGGTTCCCATCCTCTCGGGCCTCGCCCCCGGGGTGCCGGTCCCCTACGTGCGCATCTCCGAGGCCCTGATCGGCCTGGTCGGCGTGACCCTTCTCGTCTCCGCGCGCCGCGACGAGGCGGTGCCGTGGGGCGCGCTCGACTGGCTGCTCCTCGCCTACGGCGCGCTGTGGGCGCTCTACGGCGCGGTAGACGGGATCGCCCTGCGCGAGCACCTCACCCTCTCGGACTGGGGCACGGTCTTCGGCCAGCTCCAGTTCTTCCTGCTCTACCGGGGCGTGCGGATCGCGCTGCGCACGCCGCGCGAGCGCCGGGTGGCCCTCATCGTGCTGATCGTGGCGACCGCCCCCGTCGCCCTCCTGGCCGTCCTCCAGGACCTGCACTTCCCCGGGGTCGCGGCCTTGATCAACTCGTTGACCGGTGGGGTCTCGGGACCGCCGAGCGCCGCCGGATCGGTGCGCCGGGCGACCGGGCCGTTCAACAACTGGGCGATCCTGGCCGGCTACCTCCTCCCCCTGCTGCTCGCGCTGTGGGCCCTCTCCCTCTCCGGACAGGTACGGCGGCGGCGCGCCGTGTGGGTGGTGGCCGCGATCGCCGTGACCGGGCTCCTCCTCACGGCCGAGCTGTCCGCCACCACCTGCCTCATCGTGGGCGCGGTCGTCCTCGCCTCCCAGTACGGGCACCGCCGCAGGGCGCTCCGCTGGTTGGGCGCTCTCGCGGTCGTGGCCGCGCTCGTCGCCGGACCCTTCCTCTTCTCCCGGCTCAATCAGGAGCTGTCGTCGACCGCCGGATCCTCGCGGCCGGCCGGCGTGCCCCAGACGCTCGACTTCCGCTGGCAGATCTGGTCGGGCCAGTACTTCCCGGCCATCGAGCAGCGGCCGCTCACCGGATACGGCGTGGTCCTGCCGGCCAGCATCCACTGGGTGTACCCCGAGTCCCAGTACGTGTCGTTCCTCATGGAGGGCGGCGTCCCGATGCTCGCCCTCTTCGCGCTGTTGGCCTGGGCCATGCTCGAGCGGGCCCGCCGGGCCGCGCGCTCGGCCGATCCGTTGGAACAGGCCCTCGGCCGCTCGCTGTTCGTCGTCGTCATCGCCGCGCTGGTGATGAACACGATCTGGCCCTATCTGAGCAACGGCGGACTCCCCCAGGTGCTCTGGTGCCTGTTCGCCATCGCCAGTCCTCGCCCGAGCGGGGCCGCCGCGTCGAGTGCGGGGATGGCCCCTGCGGAGATCCGCCAGGAAGCGGCGTTGGTCGCGAGGAGCACCGCATGAGATCCCCCCGCCCCATCGACACCATCGCGCGCCGGCTGCGGTCGATCGATCAGGCCGACATCCTGCGCGCCACCGCGCTGGTCCTGAGCGCCGTGCTGGTCGTCGTCCTCCTCGTCATCGCCCTCGACCATGGCGCGCCGGGCGGGACCGGCGCGGCCGCCCAGGCCGGCCCCGCCCACGGTGCCCGCCCGCACACCCCCGCCACCGCGCCGGCCGCACCGAAGCCACTGTCCTCGCCGGTGCCGCTCGGCGTCTACGCCGGCGCCGGGTCCCCGGCCGCGGCGACGGTCTTCGCGACCGACGCGGGCGTCGCCGTGCCCTACGCGCTCGACTACTTCGACGACGCCAGCTGGACCACCATCAGCGACCCCAGCTGGTTCCTGCAGCGCTGGGCGGGCACCCGCTTCCAGATGATCTTCGGGGTCCCGATGCTGCCGCGCTCGGGCGCGAACCTCGTGGCCGGCGCCCGGGGCGACTACAACCCGCTCTTCGCCGCGCTGGCCCAGGTGCTCGTCGACAACGGGCAGGCCTCGGCCATCCTCATGCCCGGCTGGGATCCCGAGGACGCGACGCTGCCCTGGTCGGCCCGGACGGCCTCGGCGGCCGAGGACTACGTGGCCGAGTTCAACCAGATCGTGGCGACCATGCGGGCGGTCCCCGGGGCCAAGTTCCAGTTCGTCTGGGACGCCTCCAACTCGCCGGACCCGGTGGCGCCAGCCGCCCTGTACCCGGGCGATGCGGTGGTGAACCTGGTCGCCACCGACGCCTTCGACCTCGGCATCGGGCCGGCCAACCAGCGCTTCGCCGACGTGGCCGCGATCCCCTACGGGCTGGACTGGTTCGCCGGGTTCGCCGGCCACCACGCCAAGCCGCTCATGATCGCCAAGTGGGGCGTCGCCCCGACCGCCGATCTCGGTGGCGGGGACGACCCGGGCTTCGTCTCGGACCTCTTCTCCTGGTCCGCCCAAAACCACGTATTCGCGGCGGTGACGTGGGACTATGGGACCTGGGCCATCACCGGAGGGGGCTTCCCCCACTCGGCGTCGGTGCTGCATCAGATCGTCACGGCCAGCGTCGTGAGCCCGCTGTCCAAGGTGGTCGAGAGCTCCGAGGCACCCGCCCCGGGCACCTAGCCGGGGACACGGGCCGCGGACACGGGCCGGGGACAAGGGAGAAACGACCACGGGACGCCCCGTTCCTAGGCTTGCATCAGGCGGTGCCCAGGCACCGCCCGGCTCCAGCGCACAGGCAGTCTGAACAACCGGGCGGGCGGCCCGACCGGCCGAGCCGGTGGCCGGTCGGCATCGCCACCCACGAGAGGAGCGATTCGGTGGTCACCTCGACAATGGAGAGCTCGGGCATGGAGAGCGGCGCCCACGGCGGCGTGGGGCACCTCCTCCGCATGGCCAAGACCCAGTGCGGGGTGGCCGTCGCCTTCGCCGCGCTGCGCAAGGCCGACGGGGGCTTCGCCATCGCCACCTTCCCCAACCTGGCGAGCGACCCCGCCTGGACGATCGAGGCCATCGACGAGCTGGTGCGCCAGACCTGGGACGACCCGGTGCTGGGCGGGGGCAAGGTCATCGTCCGCAGCGGCCGCGTGCTGCGCGGCATGTGGACCGGCCAGGCCCACCACACGAAGATGGCGGTGGCCGCGCTGAGCGACCCCGATCTGCCCGAACGCCCCTGGGGCCTGCTGTGCATGGCCGAGCCGCTGGCCGGGCACTTCGAGCAGGACGACCTCAGCCTGCTGCACAACCTCGCCGTGCGCCTCACCTCGTACCTGCGGGCCCGCCAGGAGGTGCTGGAGGGCTCCTTCGCCCCCGGCGCCCTCCCCCCGACCGCGCCCGCGCCGGACCCGCGCCGTTTGACCAACGACAACCCGGTCGAGCAGCCGGCCGAGAGCGCCTGGACCCCGATCCAGCCGATCAGGCTGGCCGAGCCCGAGCCCTCGGGCTACGCCCTCGACACCGAGCCCCTGGTCCCCACCCAGTCCGAGCCCTTGGGCCTGCGGATCGAGGAGCCACCGGCCCAGGAGTGGGCGTCGGTCGCGCCGTCCGCACCCCCGGCGACCGAGCCCGAACCCGAGCCGCTGGCCGGCGACTGGGCGTTGGGCGGTAACGGCGGTGGCGAGTGGGTGGAGGCCGAGCCGATGCCGATCGGGGGTCCGATCGG
>Ga0209415_10001824_pt1 | contig 40193 bp, 38 predicted proteins | sample PeaSoiSIISIP2007_FD_187696 | JGI IMG/M metagenome (GOLD analysis project Ga0209415, IMG submission 187696) | Peat soil microbial communities from Weissenstadt, Germany - SII-SIP-2007 (SPAdes) (version 2) | ecosystem: Environmental > Terrestrial > Soil > Wetlands > Peat | place: Germany...
TGGCTATATTGAGTTTTCTCGCAGCCTGTAAAACCGGTTTGATTCTGTTCGCTTTACGGCACGACTAAAGTCGTGCCGCTTCAAAACTGGACTTTCACCACGGGCTGTTAGCGGTAATTCATGCTGATTGTAACTTGTAACGACAAGTCTGGCGCTGCCCCTAAAAAATCCAGCCGCCGCCCACCACTTCGTCGCCATCGTAGAAGACCGCGGACTGGCCTGGGGTGACCGCGCGCTGGGGTTCGTCGAAGGTGGCCTGCACTGCGTCCTCGCCCGCTGGTTCCAGCAATGCCCAGGCGGGTTCGTGGCGGTGGCGAATCTTGATGCGGACGCGCATGGGGGCGTTGAGGGCGGGAATGGCGATCCAGTTCAGGAGGCGGGCGCGCAGGGTAGTGGTGGCCAGTTCCTCGTCTGCGCCGACTACGACGCGGTGGCTGGCGGGGTCGATATTGAGCACGTAGAGCGGGTTGGGCGAGCTGACGCCGAGCCCCTTGCGCTGGCCGACGGTGAAGTTGAAGATGCCGTCGTGGTGGCCCAGCACACGGCCATCGGAGGCGACCAGCTCTCCGGCGGTCTCCGGCAGGCTTTGGCCCTGCTCTTCCAGATAGGCCGAGAGGAACTGCTTGTAATCGCCGCCGGGAATGAAGCAAATCTCTTGAGAGTCAGGCTTTTCCGCCAGGGCGAGTCCGTGCTGGCGAGCGATGGCGCGGACCTCGGGCTTGGTCAAGTGGCCGAGGGGGAAAAGCGTGCAGGCCAACTGCTGCTGGGTGAGGCCGAAGAGGAAGTAGGTCTGGTCCTTGGCGTGGTCGGCGGGGCGCTTGAGAATCCAGCGGGCGCGGGCGGGATCGTACTCGTTGACCGCGTAGTGGCCGGTGGCGATGAGGCTTGCGCCGATGGACTGGGCGGTCTTGAGAAGCTGATCGAACTTGAGGTGGTTATTGCAGAGCGAACAGGGAATGGGAGTGCGGCCAGCCAGATACTCGGCGACGAAGGGACGCACCACATCCTGCTCGAAACGCTCCTGCTGATTGACGACGTAATAGGGGATGCCGAGATGCTCGGCGACACGGCGGGCATCGTACACGTCGTCCAGCGAGCAGCAACGGCCCGCCTTGGGCGCGTCGGGAATGCCGTGCGAGCCGGAGAGGCGCTGCTGATCCCAGAGCTGAAGGGTGAGGCCGACGACGTGGTTGTCTTGATGGACGAGCAGCGCCGCGACGGCCGAGGAGTCAACCCCGCCGGACATGGCTACGGCAATCGTCTTTTGCTCGGTCATGGGTGAAAACCTGCCTATTGAATCTCTGGGGTTCGAGGTTTCCCACCCTTGCGATGAAAAACAAGAACATTGCAAGGATGGGGCACCCAGCTACGGTCGCTTAGGATGACACGATTGGAGTTGAGGTTTCCCATGTGCCCAAATGCGAGGCACTTGGGGCACCCAGCTTTTGTGGGGCCTCTGGCCGATTTTGCAAGAGGCTCTACCATTAGAGTCGATTGATGAGCGAAGCGATGCAGGCTGCACCGAAACCGTTATCGATATTGACGACCGAGACGTTGGGAGAGCAGGTATTGAGCATTCCCAACAGCGCGGCGATACCGCCGAAGGACGCGCCGTAGCCAACGCTGGTGGGCACGGCGAGGACCGGAGCATTCACCAGCCCGGCGACGACGGTGGGCAGTGCGCCCTCCATGCCCGCGCAGACAATCAGGACGCGGGCGGATTGCAAGCTGTCCTTCTGCGCCAGCAGGCGATGGATTCCGGCGACGCCCACGTCGGCGATCAGCTCGACCGTATTGCCCATCAGCCGGGCGGTCACCACGGCCTCATCGGCGACGGGCAGATCGCTGGTTCCGGCGCAGACCACGGCGATGGTTCCCTTGCCGGGTGCGGTGGGGGATTGGGCCAGCGTGATGGCGCGGGCGGACTCGTGAAACTCGGCGCGCGGCTCGACGGCATGGACGGCATCAAACATGGATTCGGTGGCGCGAGTGGCCAGTACGTTGCCGCCAGCCTTGGCCATGCGCGCAAAGATCGTGGCCACTTGCGCCGTGGTTTTGCCCGCGGCAAAGATCACCTCGGGCATTCCGGTGCGCAGACTGCGGTGATGGTCGAGCTTGGCGAAACCAATATCCTCGAAGGGCAGATCGCGCAGGCGCTCGAGCGCATCGGCAACCTCGGTGCGGCCTTCGCGTACTTCCGTCAGCAGAGCTTCAATCTGGGCGTGATCCATTCAGTCTTGCTCCCTTGCCGCATAGGCCAGCTGCGCGGCCGCGATCACCAGCTTGAGCGCGATGGAGTGCTCGGCGGCGATCCGGCGGCAGTCCTCGAACTCGGGCGCGGCGTTGGCCACTTCACCGCTGGCGAAGCGCGCGATCTTGATGCGCACCTTGCCCCATTGCGTTGCGACTTCGGCAAACTCGCGCGGCAGGGCCAGCTTGTTTTCCATGCGCCAGCGCAGGCCGATGGTGGTGGTCTCGCACAGCAGCAGGGAGCGCAGCGCGGATACCAGATCGGGACGGCAAAGCACCGTCATCTGCGTACCCATGCGGCCTTTTTTCATCTGCACGGCGGAGCGGTAAACGTCCCATGCGCCGGCGGCCAAAAGTAACTCGGAGGCATAACTCAGAATCTGCGGATTGCAATCGTCAATGACAGTTTCAATGACTGCGATTGGCTCGGTTGCTTCAGAGTCTGCGACGGTTTCCTCGCCGATCATCAGCCGCAGCAGGTTTGCCTGGCCCGGTGTATCGCGGCCACCCGCGCCGTAGCCGGTTGCGATAATGCGCACGGCGGGCAGGGTTCCATAACTCACATTCAGCATCCGCAGCAGCGCCGCGCCAGTGGGGGTAACGCGCTCCATGGCCGCGCCCGCCGCGTAAACTGGCGCATCGCCGAGCAAAGCCAGCGTTGCGGGAGCGGGGACGGGCAGGATTCCGTGCTGGCAGACGACAGTTCCGCTGCCGACGTTCAGCGGCGACGCAATCCATCGATCAACGGCTAAAAACTCCGCACCCACGGCGGAACAGACAATATCGACGATGGTATCCACGGCACCGACTTCGTGGAAGTGGACCTGCTCGACGGGCATGGAGTGAATCGCTGCCTCCGCCTCGCCCAGCAGTTGAAAGGCGCGGATGGAGCGCTGCTTCACCGCATCGGAGAGAGGCGCGGCGCGAATGATGGCCAGAATCGCGGAGAGGGAACGATGCTCCGCGTGCATCGGCGCTGAATGCGCGTGGGAGTGCTCGGCGTGGGGATGATCGTGGTCGTGCGGATGCTCATGGGGATGAGAATGGGCGTGCGCGCCGAGTTCCTGCACAATCTGCTCATCGGCGTGGGCATGATGGTCGTGGGTGTGCTCTTCGTGATCGTGCGCGTGTGGAGCTTCCCCGGTCTCAGAAGCGAGACCGGGGGCACCCAGCTTTTGTGGGGAATCCGGTGTGATCACATCGACTTTGGAGGCGGTCAGTCCGCCGCGCATCACCTTGCGCAGTTCCAGGCGCGCGCCGACGTTCAGCGCGGCAGCGGTCTCGGAGAGGCGCTCGAAGGGAACGCCCGCATCCACCAAGGCTCCCAGCAGCATATCGCCGCTGATGCCGGAGAAACATTCCAAATATCCAATTCGCATCGCTCTGTGATTCTAAACCGCCGACTGCGCGCCGTGCCTGGTGAGCACTTCGACGGGCAGCACAGCGTTCATGGAGCCGGAGCGGAAGCCGGAGCAGTCCAGCGCGACGTACTTGAATCCAAGCGGCTTGAGCGCGGCGGTGATGGCATCGAGCATTTCGACGGAGAGCGCGCGAGGCAGTTCGGGGCGGGCAATCTCGACGCGCGCCAACTCGCCGTGATGGCGGACGCGCAGTTCAACGAAGCCCAACTGGCGCAGTGCCTCCTCGGCCTTTTCCACCTGCTCCAGCACCTCGCGGGTCACGGTGCGGCCATACTCGACGCGGGAGGCCAGGCAGGGCGCGGCGGGACGGTCCCAGAGCGAGTAGCCCGCTGCCTTGGCCAGGGCGCGAATCTCCAGCTTGGTCAGCCCGACCTCGGCCAGGGGAGCCAGAACCGCGTGCTCGGCGGCGGCGCGCTGGCCGGGGCGGTAATCGCCGCGATCATCGGCGTTCATTCCGTAGGCGATATTCGCAAAGCCCAGCCGCGCGCCCAGAATCTTCATGGCGGCAAACAGCTCATCCTTGCAGTGAAAACAGCGATCTGCCTCGTTGCGCACGTAGGAGGGGCGATCCATCTCCTCGGTCGCCACAACTTCCAAAGGCATTCCCAGCGCGTCGGCAAACTCGTGGGCCTGCTGCATATCGCGACGGGCAAGACTGGCTGAATCGGCCAGCACGGCCAGCATGCGGCTACCGAGAACGCGATGCGCAGTCGCGGCCAGAAAGGCCGAATCCACACCGCCCGAGTAGGCCACCATCAGCGGACTCAGTTCGAGCAGCCGCGCGTCCAGTGCCCGCAGCTTTTTTACTGTCTCCAACTGCTCTAAATCGCTTTGTACCCCAGTCGCCATGAGGAAAATTATACCTTTTACCTCATTGGGGCGGCGTGTTGTGCCAGCACAACTGCCAGCCGGTCAGTTACCCTATCGTGAGGGAGTACGAAACCAATCATGCCCAATTCCACGATCAAGTTTGGGACCGACGGCTGGCGCGCGGTCATTGCCGACGACTTTACCTTTGCCAACGTGCGCATCGCCGCCGCGGCCATCGCCGCCTATATTCACGCCAACGAAGACCCAGCCAAGGGCATCTCAATTGGCTACGATACCCGCTTCGGGTCGAAGGCCTTTGCGCGCACCTGCGCGGAGGTGGTGGCCGCCACAGGCATTCCGGTGCAGTTGGCCAACGCCATCACGCCCACGCCCGCGCTCAGCTACGCGGTCAAGCATCGCGGACAGGCGGGCGGCATCATGATTACTTCGTCGCACAATCCGGCGCAGTGGAACGGGGTCAAGTACAAGGGCTGGTACGGCGGCTCCGGCAAGCCGTCGATGATTACCGCAATCGAGGCGCTGCTGGGCCAGCCCGTCCCCAGCCCCGCGCAGGCCGCGCCCATCGTCGAGGCCGATTTTCTGCCCGATTATCTGGCGGCCATTGAGAGCTTTGCCGACCTGGACCTGATCGCAAAATCCGGCATGAAGTTCGCCATTGACTCGATGTACGGCGCGGGCGGCACCATCCTCTCCGAAATCTTCACCCGCATCGGCGTGGCGCACGTGCAGATTCGCGGCAATGTGGACCCGTTGTTCCCGGGCATCAATCCCGAGCCGATTGAGCCGCATATTCGCGCGCTGGGCGAGGCGGCGGTGGCCCACGGCTGCCAGGCCGGCCTGTGCACGGACGGCGACGCGGACCGCATCGGCGCAACGGACGAGAACGGCAACTTCGTCGATCCGCACAAGATTTTTTCAGTGCTGCTGAGCTGGGTGCTCAAGCGCAAGGGCTGGCCGGGTGCGGTCACACGCGCCTTCAATACCACCAAAATGCTGGACCGCATCTGCGCCAAGCACGGCCGCAAACTGATCGAGCACGGCATCGGCTTCAAGTTTGTCTGCGACTATATGCTCGAAGAGGAGATCGTGATGGGCGGCGAGGAGTCCGGCGGCATCGGCTTCCAACGCCACCTGCCGGAGCGCGACGGCCTACTGAATGCGCTGCTGATCGCCAACGTGATGGCCGAGGAAAAGAAGACGCTGGGCCAACTCGTTGCCGACCTGCAAGCCGAGTACGGCGAGCATCAGTATGGCCGCATCGACCTGCACATCAGCGACGAAATCAAAAACGCGGCGATTGCCAGGGCCAAGGCGCTCAAGCCCAGCGATCCGGTCTTCGCTGGAATGCCGATTCTACGCCAGGAAACCCTCGATGGGGTCAAGTTCTACCTGGCCAACCCCGAGGCCGCCGTCAAGCCCAACGCCGCCGAAACCTGGCTGCTGCTGCGCGCCAGCGGCACGGAGCCGCTGATGCGAATTTATTCGGAGTCCTGCTCGAAGGAGTCCGTGGTCCTGCTGCTGGAGTCGGCGCGCAGGTTCGCGCTGGGGGCATAAGCACCATCAACGCAAAGAAAAAGCCCCAACTCCCGGCTTCGGGATTTGGGGCTTTTTCTACTCCAGCTCAAGCAGGCAGCGCGATTTACTGCGCGCCCTGCTTGAGGATCTGATCGGCGAAATAGTTGTGGACCTTGGCGTCGTTGCGGACCTTCTCGATGTAGGCCTCGCGCAGCAACTGGCCTTTGGCCTCGCGTAACTGCTGGCGAATCTTCTGCTGCACGTTGGGGTCGTTGAGCTGGCGTTGTCCGGCAACCTCGCGGCCCAGCAGACGGAAGACCATATAAACGTTGCGGTGTACGGGACCGTTGCCTTCGGGGATGGTGACCACGTCGGAGTTCTGATCCACCTTCAGCTTGCTGACGGTATCAAAGACGACCGGAACCTGACGCAACTGCGACTCGGGAATGAAGCCCATATCGCCGCCATTGGACGAGGAGTTGGGGTCTTCCGAGAAGGACATGGCCAACGCGCCGAACTCCTGACCACCTTCCAGTTGAGCGTGCAGAGCCTGAATCTTCTTCTTGGCGTCCGCGTCGCTGATCGCCTTGTTGCCCTGTAAATTCGCGGCCTGCTGCGAGGGCGTCGAGGTGGCCACGATCCGCGCCAAGTGGTACATCGGCTCGATGAAATTGAACTCCGACTTGTGGGCGTTGTAGTAGCCTTCAATCTCGGCGTCGGTAATGTTGATCTTGGAGTCCACCTCGCGATTGAACAGCTTGGCGTGGACCAGGCTGCGGCGAATATCGCGCTTGAAGTCGTCCAGCGTGATGCCCATTTCCTTGAGGTGCTTGTCGAACTCCTCCTGGGAATAGTGGATCTTGATCTCGGTGATCTTGGCGTTCACGTCCTCATCGGAGGCGGTCAGATTGAGCTTGGCGGCGTTCTGCTGGGTGATCTCTTCGTCGATCAGATCCCGCAAAATCCCCAATTTCACAATACTGGCCTGCTCGCCCGACGGCTCCTGAGGAGCTTCGGCAACGCGATTCTTGTAATACTTTTCCAGATCGGACTTGGGAATATCCTTGCCGTTCACCGTCGCCGCAACGTCGGGCGAGGGGGGGCGGTGGCAACCGACCACGGGAATCAGCAAGGCTCCGCTGAAGAACAGGAGGGTAGTGAAACGGGAGTGCGCGCGAGAATAGGTTTCAACTTGCAACGTTACATCTCCTAAGAGGCCGATCAGGCCTCGGCTTTACAGGATAAATCCATAAAGCGGCTCCGCGATAGCGGCGCGTGAATTATTTACCGGCAGCCGGGGCCGACGGAGCGGCGGAAACGGCAACCGGAACAGCGACCGGCATCGGCGGTGGCTCAATTCCGGCGGCGCGCAGGGCGCGATCAATGGCCAGCCAGAGTGCGGCTTCGGGAATTGCGCCCTCGACGCGTTCTCCCTCGATAAACAGCGCGGGTGCGCCGTCAACGTGCAGACTGGCGGCTTCCTGGCTGGATGCGTGAATCTCGGACTCGTCCTGTTTGGCGATGCAGGCATCGAGCTTGGCGGCGTCCAGTTTAGCCAGCGTGGCCTGCTGGCGGGCAATGCGGTCCAGCGTGGCAAAACTCTCGTTCATGTCGCGCTTCTCGCCGTTAATCTCCTGGCCGTGGGAGTGAATGTAGTCCACATAGGTCCAGTAGCTATCGTTGTTCAGTGCGCCCAGGCAGTTGGCGTCTACGGCGGCGCGGGTGGCCCAGGGGTGCATCTGGTAAAGCGGAGCATCCTTATAGACAAAGCGCACCGTGTCCTTGTAATGCTCGATGGTCGCGGGAAAGAGGGTCTGGTGCATGCGCGCGCAGTAGGGGCATTCGAGGTCGTCGAAGTTGATGACCGTGACCTTGGCGTTGGGATTGCCGCGAACAGGGCGGCCGGCGACATTGATGGAGAAGACGGGGTCCTTGTCCAAACTGAAGGTTTCCAGGCGGCCCAGGGTTTTGCCGTCGGTGGAGATGAGGAATTCCACAACCTGGGAGTTGCCACCGCGGGCCAGGGTAACGGGCAGCTTGTCATAGCCGGGAACCTGACTGGGTTTGCGCGCGCCGACAGTGACAACATAGTCCTGGGGCACGTTGAACTGGGCGCGGACCATCACTTCAATATGGCGGTTGAGGGTGAGATCGGCGGCCAGGGGCGCGGTCTGGGCTTTGCAGCCGACAGCCATCCCCAGCGCAAGCAGGCAGGTGAATAGATAAGTGCGTGGCAAGTTGAAAATCCTCTCTGCCAAGGATACTCCAGCCGGGTGCTGAACGGGGACTAGGGACCAGGGACTAGGGAATAGTCTCCCACCGGTTTCGCCGCCCCGCCCCGCCGCGTATCAAGCAGTGGTGCCGACTTTCCGGTTCTCGTCGGATTCCTCCAAAGGCTTATTCGGTTCGTTGCTGTCGGCGGAAGAGGGCGAGCAGGATGAAGATCCCGGAGGCGAGTAGGGGAAGGGAAGCCGGCTCCGGGGTGCGGGCCGTGATGGGCATGAAGGCCGTGCGTAGTTGAGCGATGGCGAAGTCGTCGCCAAAGTTATTGGAGAGCTGGATGAAGCTGATGGATTGGCCGATGCTGGTGTCTTCGAGGGCGAACAGCAGCGCGCCGGCATCACCGCTGGGTTCCAGCGTCAGGGTGGTGATCAGGGTGCTGTCCGCGTTGTAAAAGGCGGCGGAGACCTGTTCGGCCTGAAAGGCGTCCGGTTCGTACTCGAAGCCGACGACATTGACGAGGGAATCGAGTTGGATGGTGAGGCTATCGACGCCGTTGGAGTAGAGCACGTTGGGGGTGGCGGATTCTGTGGCGGGCGGCGCGCCCCAGGAACCCCAGGAGTCGGGGACGTTGTACTCCTGCATGGGAACGCTGACCATGGAATCGCTGAAGCTGAAGGGGCCAAGGCTGGTTACGGCGTTTCCCGAGCCATCCCCAGCGCCGTAGTTGATGGTGCCGGAGGTGTAATCGGCGGTGGGCTGGCTGAAGGTGAGGAAACTGTCGGCGTGGGCGGCTGGAATGCTGGGCAGCAGCGCGCCTGAGAGGATCATCACGGAAAACCAGGGCAAGTTCCGAGAGCAAATTCGCACAGTTCGTGTCCTTTCGCGGAGCCGTTGGGCCGCGCCAGGGGCGGGCTTATGGGCAACGCAGGGCATTGGGGGCCGACTTGGCGAACAGCCGTCTGACCTGCTGGCAATGGCCTGCGGGGAGAGGAGCAAACGGTGCGCCAAAAAAGGGAAGTGTGGATTAGCAAACTGTCAAGATGGAAATTACAGATAAATAAGAAGTTGAAACGGACGGCGGAGGGCGATTGGGGAAGATTAAAGGACTCTCATGGCGCGCAGGGCTAGGGCGAGCGGAATTAGCGCGTGGGCCACTCTTCGACCACGATACCCAAATCGTTGAGCTGCTGGATCGCGGCTTCCAAGTTGCGGCGGAGCTTGGGCCGGTCCTTTGGGGTGGCCTGTGTGGATTCAGCGACGGCGATGACGCGGCCGTAGCGCCAGGCGGTCGGAGGCAGTGCGATGAGCGCCTTGGTCAGGTCGGTGAGGCTGAGCTGGAGATCCTTGCGGTGCGGAGTTTTGCCGTGGCGCGCGAGGTCGGTGGGGTCGTTGAGGCGTAGAGAGAGGGAGGCGGCATCGACGACGAGGAAGGGGTTGGCCCAGGCGTTGGCGTCGTGGACGTTCATATACAAGCCCTTGGTGGGCAGGGGGATAAGGGCCAGAGCGGCGCGCTGGCGGTCGCTCTCGGCGGCGGCAGCCTGAGCGGCGTTCTGGGCCTGATGCTCGGCATTGACGGCGTTCTGGGCGACGTTGACCACAGCCTGCTCCTGTTTGTGGCAGGCGACAAGCAGCAGGGTGGGCAACAGGGCGAGAGCGAGAGGTCTTACGAAGATCGAACGCGGCATCACCTGAAAAGGATAGCAGGAGTGCCTCTTGCAGTGTGCCAAGAAAGCAAGCAAGAATCCGTAGCGCTGACCTCCTGGTCACGTTTGTTTCTTCGTAAAAAGGCGGGTGCTCCAGGTGCCGAGAAAAGTAATCAAATCACTTGAGCCAGATCACTAAAACCAATTTTCGATCATTCCGAGAGGTGCCAGTTTTTTGAAGCGAATTGAAGTGAGAGGCGCAGTTTACATAGGCGTCAGTACAGATTCTCCAAAAGCCGCAGCGTTGGTTCGGCTTGATTGACGGTATAGAAATGCAGACCGGGCGCGCCGTTGCGGAGCAGGGTTTCGCAGAGTCGAGTGACCACTTCCAGGCCAAAATCGAGCAGGGCGGGTTTGTTGTCCTGTAACTCTTCCAGGCGCAGGCGGACCCAACGGGGCAGGTCGGCACCGCAGCCGCCGCAGAAACGGACGGTATTGGCGAAGCCGGTGATGGGCATGATGCCGGGAGTGATGGGAATGGTAATCTTCGCTTTGGCGCAGCGTTCCATGAAGTCGAAGTAGGCATCGGCATTATAGAAAAGCTGCGTCAACGCACCATCGGCTCCAGCCTCGACCTTGCGGCGAAAGTTTTCAAAGTCCGTGGTTGGATTCGGTGCTTGCGGGTGCATCTCGGGGTAAGCCGCGACATCAATCTTGAAGGCCTCGCCGTGCATTTCGCGGATGAAACTTACTAACTCATTGGCGTATTGGAAATCGCCTGGCGCGATGGGCGCGTCGTCTCCGGTGGGCAGATCTCCGCGCAGGGCGACAATGCGATGGACGCCTGCCTGGCTATAGCGATCAAGCAGGACAGCGATTTGCGCGCGCGTGGAGCCGATGCAGGTAAGATGCGGAGCGGCGGCGATACCGGCGTGCTTGACCACTTCCATCAGGGTTTCGTAGGTGCCATCCTGATTCGATCCGCCCGCGCCGTAGGTAATGGAGAAATAGTTAGGCTGCGCGGCGGCTAACTGGTCAATCACAGCGGGTAGCTTGGCCACGCCTTCGGGCGTGCGCGGGGGAAAGAGCTCGAAAGAGAAGTTTCTTGGGGAAGTCATTTGCACGTACCTGTTCAGTAGTATGAAAAGCTGCTGCGAAGTGATTACCTGCTCAAATGATTGAGCTATGAGAATTCCGCAGGGGCTAAAGCCCCAGATCTTTGATGAAGTTTGCGGCACGACTAAAGTCGTACCCTGTTACAGAACAAAATGAAGCGATACGGCAGAAATGAAACCTAACCTGAGTATCCCAGGTCTCAAAATCGAGACCTGGGGCACCCAACATCATTTCCACGGCTTGGTAAATGTGACAGCCTAACTCATGGCGCGCAAGCGCCGTCTGCCGCACCGCAGGTGCTTAGTAGCGGTAATTCTCGGCCTTGTAGGGGCCTTCGACGGGTACGCCGAGGTAGTCGGCTTGCTTCTTGCTGAGCGTGGTGAGTTTGACGCCGATCTTTTCCAAGTGCAGACGGGCGACTTCTTCGTCGAGCTTTTTGGGCAGCACGTAGACGCCAACCTTGTAACTGTCCTTCTTGGCCCACAGGTCGAGCTGCGCCAGGGTCTGATTGGCGAAGCTATTACTCATGACAAAGCTGGGATGACCGGTTGCGCAGCCGAGATTGACCAGGCGACCTTCGGCGAGAACAAAGATACCATGGCCATCGGGGAAGGTATAGAAATCCACCTGGGGCTTGATGTTCAGCTTGGTCACGCCGGCTTCGCGGTTGAGTGGGTCCATCTGGATTTCGTTGTCGAAGTGGCCGATGTTACAAACGATGGCCTGATCCTTCATGCGCTTCATGTGCTCAAGCGTGATGATATCCACGTTGCCGGTGGTGGTAACGTAAATATCGCCGCGGCCCAGCGTATCTTCCACGGTAGTTACTTCGTAGCCTTCCATGGCGGCCTGCAGGGCGTTGATGGGATCGACTTCCGTGATAATGCAGCGTGCGCCCATGCCGCGCAGCGAGTGCGCGCATCCCTTGCCCACGTCGCCGTAACCGCAGATGACGGCAACCTTGCCGGCAACCATCACATCGGTGGCGCGCTTGATGCCGTCGGCCAGTGACTCGCGGCAGCCGTACAAGTTATCGAACTTGGACTTGGTAACCGAGTCATTGACATTGATGGCAGGAACCAGCAGTTTGCCCTGCTCCATCATCTTGTAAAGGCGATGCACGCCGGTGGTGGTTTCTTCGCTGACGCCGCGCCAATCCTTGACGACCTTGTGCCAGTGCTGGGGATCTTCGGCATAAACCTTCTTGAGTAAATCCTTGATCACCTGCTCTTCGTGGCTCTCGGCGGGGCCGTTGACCCACTGGTCGCCGTTCTCGAGTTCATATCCTTTGTGGATCAGCAGAGTCACATCGCCGCCGTCATCGACGACCAGTTCGGGGCCTTTGCCGCCCTTGTGATTCAGCGCTTGATAGGTACACCACCAATACTCTTCGAGTGACTCGCCCTTCCAGGCAAAGACCGGCACACCGGTGGCGGCAATCGCGGCGGCGGCGTGGTCCTGCGTGGAGAAGATATTGCAACTGGCCCAGCGGACTTCCGCGCCCAGGCTGGTGAGGGTCTCAATCAGCACGGCGGTCTGGATGGTCATGTGCAGCGAGCCGGTGATGCGTACACCGGCCAAGGGCTTGGCCGCGGCATACTTGTTGCGGATCGAAACCAGGCCGGGCATCTCGTGCTCGGCGATGGTGATCTCTTTGCGGCCCCAGTCGGCCAGCGAAAGGTCGGCGATCTTGAAGTCGGTGGTTGCGATTTCCTGTGGTGCAGTTGCCATGAAAAACCTCCTCACATCAACAAATCGTGATATGTTGATATGTATCAGATTCTCTTTATGCCGTCAATTGTCAAAATATTGCGCACTGTGGCCGATCCCAACCGGCTGCGTATTCTGCTGCTGTTAGGCGGCGAGGAACTCTCTGTCGCCGAGTTGCAGGAGATTCTGGTGATGGGGCAGAGCACCATCTCAACGCACCTGGCGCAGTTGAAGCAGGCGGGGCTGGTCGAGGACAGGCGCACGGGCAAGAGTAGCCTCTATAGCCTGACCACCTCCGGAGGGGGGGGCGTTTTAGCTCAATTGTTTGAGCAGGCAAGGCAGGAGATCCCCGAGACTGCGGCCGATCAGTCGGCGATGCGCTCGGTGGTGAAGAAGCGGCAGGACAAGATGCGCGGCTTCTTTGACAGCGTGGCTGGGCGCCTGGGGCGGGATTACGTGCCGGGGCGGTCGTGGAAGGGCATGGCGGAGGCGCTGCTGCGGCTGATGCCGCCTATGGTGATAGCCGATCTGGGCACGGGCGAGGGAGCTTTTGCGCTGTTGCTGGCGCAGCAGGCACGGCAGGTGATCGCCGTGGATGCCTCGGCCAAGATGATCGAGGTGGGCCGCGAATTGGCGCAGCGCCACGGCATTGAGAACGTTGATTTTCGTCAAGGCGATATGGAAGAGTTGCCCATCGACGATGCAGCGGTGGAACTGGTCTTTTTTTCGCAGTCGCTGCATCACGCGCTGCACCCGGGGCGCGCTGTGCTGGAGGCGTGGCGGATTTTGCGTCCGGGCGGGCGGATCGTGATTCTTGATCTCTTGAAGCATCGCTTCGAGGAGGCGCGGGAGATCTACGCAGATCAGTGGCTTGGTTTCAGCGAGTCGGAGTTGGAGACGATGCTGGAGAAGGCTGGATTTGAGAACGTGCGCGGCTCGGTGGTGCATAAAGAGGCGGAGCCGCCGCAGTTTCAGACGCTGCTGGTGGTGGGGGAGAAGCTGGGGTAGCGTTGCACGCGGAGTTAGCGCTTTGCCTCTTCCGCGGCCAGCAGTTTTTGCTTGCGCTCGATGCCCCAGCGGTAGCCGGTCAGTGAGCCATCGGCTCCTACGACGCGGTGACAGGGGACGAGCAGCGCTACGCGATTCATGGCGCAGGCGCGGGCTACGGCGCGGGTGGCATTGGGCGCTCCCATCTCTGCGGCCAACTGGCTGTAGCTGCGCGTCTGACCTCGGGGAATCGCGCGCAACGCCTGCCAGACCCGCAACTGAAACGCCGTCCCCCTCAAATCCAGCTCCTGCGGTGCGGCCATCGTTTCCACCTGCGGTGGGGCCAGTGTTTTTTCTGAGACGGCTTGACCAGCGATTTCAGCCAAAACCGCATCGACCGAAGCCGAGAGCGACGCGTCGCGGTTAAGGACCGCTGCGGGAAACTCGTCGCGCAGGGTCGCCTCGGCTTCCTCGGACGAGGCGGCAAGAGCGATCCAGCAGAGTCCGCGCGCGGTTGCGCCAACCACCAGCCAGCCGAAATCCGATTGCGCGGTGGTGAAGGCGATCTGCTCGCCGCGTCCGCCCTGGGCAAAACGCGCTGGAGTCATGCCCAGTTGCGCGCCCTCATACGCGCGGCTGGAGGAGCTGAAGCCGGCGTTATAGACCGCATTGGTAACGGAATCGCCCTGACGCAGCGCGGCGCGGAGGCGGGCGGCACGCAGGGCGCGCTGGTATTGAAGCGGGGTAACGCCCATTGTCTGTTTGAAGATGCGCTGCGCAGTGAAGGGGCTTAGCCGCACCAGTCGCCCCAACTCCCCCAGCAGAACCGGGCGGTCAAGATGGGCTTCCAGGTGCGCGCGCATGGCCTGGACCGGGCCGGAATCCTCAGCAACGATAAGGCATCTGCTCATAGAATCCATGGTCGCCGATGAACGCTTCAGCGCGCTACCCGATTCTTGCGGGTCGGTTGGGTTGAGCGAGTTTTTCTCCGCCCAAATTCCTGAGGCTTCAAAGATTTGTCTGATTGAGGCGATCTGTTTTTTGTTCTCATTGCGGTTAACCTGCCTTACCTACTAAACTTGAGACTGCCGACTTGTGCTTGAAGCGTGCGGAAGTGGTGAAATGGCAAACACACTAGCCTTAGGAGCTAGCGCCCAAAAGGCTTGCGGGTTCAAGTCCCGCCTTCCGCACCATCCTGATCTCCAGCCAATCCACTGGCTGACTCTCTCTTCCCCGGAAGAGTTTGGTTTCGCGGCAGCTTTGCGGCAGCCCGCATCGATTTCGAACCTGATCGCCGCACCGCAGCAACTTGTTGAAGGGAAGCAATGAATCCGACCGACCAGGCCCGTAATACCGCCTTTCAGCAAACCCTGCTCAGCGCCCGCCGCACCATGCTGCTCAGTGAGATTCTCAAGCTGGCTCTGGACAGCTTCCGCTCCAGCAAGGTCCGCTTTGCGCTCACTGCCTTGGGCATGGTGATCGGCACAGCCTCGGTGATTCTGGTCATCACCATCGGACTGAAGGGCAAGGACTACGCCCTGGAACAGATCCAAAAGATTCAAACCAATTCCGTCGAACTCGAGTACGCTGGCGGCGGTGCAACCGCGACCGAGCGCACCCTCTACAGCGATGCCCTCACTCGCGAAGACGAAAAGGCCGTGCTTGCCCAGTTGCCCGGCGTCATCTACTCCTCCTCCATCCTCACCATGCACGACCGCATCAACTTCGGCAGTGGGGTGGTCAAGGATACGCTGGTGCTCGGCGTCAGCCCGCAGTACAAGAACATTCGCAACCTGCTGGTCCCCGTCGGTCGCTTCCTCGACGATACCGACGATACCGAGCACATCAAATGCGCCGTCGTCACTGAACTCTTTGCCCGCGAGCGCTTCGGCAGCTCTCAAGACGCCGTCGGCCAGACCTTCGAGATCAGTGGCATCCCCTTCACTATCGTCGGCGTCTTCAAGCAGAGCGTGGACGACTTCGGCATCTCCGAGTTGCAGGACCATACAATCCTGATTCCCATCTCCGTCGCCCGTTATTTCACTGGCACCGATAGCGTCAATCAGATCTACTTCTCCATGCGCTCCATGGACGAAGTGCCTGATGCGGCCAAGGAGATCAAGTACATCGTCTCAAAGCGCCACCGTCCTGACTCCGTCTACCAGACCCAGGTACTCACCGAAGTTCTGGCAATGGCCCGCAGCATCACCACAGCTCTTACCGTCGTTTTGGCGCTGGTGGCCACCGTCACCTTAGCCGTCGGCGGCGTCGGCATCATGAACATCATGCTGGCCAACGTCCGCGCCCGCACCCGCGAGATCGGCATCCGCAAAGCCCTCGGCGCAACGTACCGCGAAATCAAGTACCAGTTTCTGGCCGAGGCCATCATTATCTCCCTCATTGGCGGCGTCGTCGGCACCCTCGTCGGTCTTGCCCCGCCCCTGATCGTCCGCTTCTTTACCGATTACGCGATCCCCGTTCCTCTCTGGTCTATCGCCATCGCCCTCGGCACAGCCATGGCCGTCGGCATTATCTCCGGCACCGTTCCCGCCACCCGCGCCGCACAGCTCAATCCCGTCGAAGCCTTGCGCGACGAGTAGGGACTGCTGGTTTCCCGCACCCTCTGAATAGGTAAGGAGTATACTGGGAAAGGTAAGGAGGCCTTCGATGGCTACCGTCGCCAAACCCGTTCCCACTCCCTTCTTTCGCGCCAAGGTCACCAGCAAGGGCCAGATTACGATTCCTGTCGAGATTCGCAAATCTCTGGGCGTCCAAACTGGCGATCATCTCCGCTTTGAACAGCATGAAGGCGGAATTCGCCTGATTCGGGACGCGAATGAGAATCCGTTTGAAAAATGGCGGGGGATCGGAATCCCTGGTATCGCTCCCGGTCGGGAGGGTGTATTGGCCTATATGCGAGAACTCAGAGGCTACGATGAGTACGACGACATTCTCTCTTGATACAAACCTGATTGTTTCTCTATTGAATCAAGAGCCGGAGTTCTGTGATCGTGCGCTTACCGCAATCAACCGTGCACGAGAATCAAGCAGGCTCGTGGTTTCTGGTCCGGTTTACGCGGAACTGCTTGGACTGCCATCGCGAACGCAGCCGATTCTCGACGAGTTTTTCCGATATGGAGGCATTGAAGTCGATTGGCGCTTTGAAGAGGCAATATGGCGCACAGCCGGAATCGCGTTTCAAGGATACGTACAACGCAGACTCGATAGTACCGGCGCGCTGCCACGCCGCATTCTGACTGATTTTTTGATTGGAGCTCAGGCAGTGGTTCGCGGGTATACGCTGCTCACTATGGAAAAGCGACTCTATAAAGTTTCATTTCCGGGAATCCGCATCGAGTCATACTGATTGGATGCTTTTCTCGTCCCGCCCCGCAATCAGCACAGGAATCCCATCCACAATCGGATAACCTCGCCCGCACTCCGCGCAGACCAGCCGCGCCTCTTCCATGCGAAGCCCGCCCAAGCAAGCCGGGCAGGCCAGTTGTTCCAGTATCTGTGGATGGAAGGCGCGCTGACTGTCAGTGGGGGAGGGCATTGCCGTTACGACGCTGCCGGTGGCGGAGTCGTAACGGCCCGCTTGCCAAGCTCAGCAAACTCCTGCTCGATGCGCTGGATGGTTCCCGCTACGGCCGACTCGTAGGCTACGCGAATGCCGTTGTAGATGGCGCGATCGTTCGAGGAGCCGTGACCAATGATGCAGATTCCCCGCACACCCAGCAGCGGTGCGCCGCCGTACTCGCGATAATCAAGCCGATGGCGAAAGTCGTTGAAGGCCTGCCGCGAAAGCAGTGCGCCTACCTTGCGCGTCACCGTCTGACTCAGCGACTCACGCAGTACCGCGCTCACAAACCTTCCCACGCCTTCGCTGGTCTTCAGCGCCACATTGCCCACAAAACCGTCGCAGACAATCACGTCGGCCAGGCCGCTGAAAATATCCCGCCCCTCGACGTTGCCGATGAAGTTGATCGGCAGTGCCTTCAGCAGCGGAAATGCCTCACGGGTCAGGTCGTTGCCCTTGGATTCTTCCTCGCCAATCGACAGCAACCCCACACGCGGCTCGGCGATCTTCAGCACACTGCGCGCGTACATTGCGCCCATGACGGCGAATTGTTCCAGGTTGGAGGGCTTGCAGTCCACGTTTGCGCCCACGTCCAGCAGCACGCAGGGAGTGCCAATCGCACTGGGCATCGGTGTCGCCAACGCGGGGCGATCCACCCCGGGCAGCGCACCCAGCACCATCTTGGCCGTGGCCATTGCAGCGCCAGTATTGCCCGCCGTCACAAAGCCCGCAGCCTTGCCCTCGCGGACCAGCTTCAGGCCCACGCGCATGGAACTGTCTTTTTTCGAGCGAACCGCCTGCGCAGCTTTCTCCTCCATGCCAATCCGTTCGGAGGCATGGTGAATCACGATGGGCAGGTCTTCGTCTCCCAGCAGTTCATCCAGAAGATCGCGCAGTTCCGCTTCAGGTCCAATCAGATGGACCCGTACCGGCAGCGCGCGGCAGGCGAGGATCGCTCCCCGTATCTCCGGCTCTGGCGCTTTATCGGAACCGACGGCGTCGAGCGCAATATCAATGAGCATAGGCCCCCGGCTTAGCTCGCGGTTTCCTTGACTTCAACCACGGCGCGGCCCTTGTACTCGCCGCACTTGGGGCAGGCGCGATGGGGCAGCTTCTTCTCGTGGCAGTTCGGGCACTCCGAAACGCCAACAGCGGTCAGAAAATCGTGAGAGCGGCGAAGTGCGGTGCGGCGCGTCGAATGGCGCCTCTTCGGATTAGGCATGACTGAATTCCTTTCGTGACTCCGCTTGCTACAGGCCTGTCCGGCTTCAAACCGCACAAAACCCTGGCCACCTTGCGGTGCCGGGCGGATCACCCTCAATTTTTCCAGATCTTCTCTGGGGGCTACTTTTCAGGACTGATCTGGCTGCGAAGTCCAGCCAGAGCCTCCCAGCGCGGGTCGCTCGGACCCTGGTCACAGGAGCACGGCTGAAGATTGCGGTTCTCACCGCAGCGCGGGCAAAGTCCCTTGCAATCAGGCTTGCACAAAGTTCTGACCGGCAGGGATAAAAGCACCTGTTCGCGCAGCACATCTTCAAGCAACAGACTGTCCTTTTGATAATAACCGATTTCCGTCTCCGGCGCAGTAATCGACCGCTCCGCCGCCTCGGCGTCAGCCGCCGCGGGACGGAAAATCAGATCGAATTCAGCCTCCAGAGGGATTTCCACCGGTTCCACGCAGCGCGCGCAGGGCACCTGAAACCGCCCTGCAAAACGTCCGCGCAGCCGAATATCGGCCACAATATCTTTCGGTCCGCGATGCTCGTGGAGCACCTCGGCCAGGCCGGAACTCGCCAGTTGCCCAGCCTGCTCCGCCTCTTCGCCTAAATCCACCGCTCCGGGAGCCAGTTGCAGATCGAACTCGATCGCCTCCCGCTCTAATTCGCTTACCTTGAACTCCATACTATGAGCCTACGGCCCCCCGCCCCGCCCGTCAATCGCTACCTGCGCCCGCGCTCTTCATTCCAGCACCCGCGTTACCTTTTCGACGGAACGCCCTCCGCCTTTGGATTCGTCAAGTCCGCGGAAACCTGGCCCCGGCGTGTTGAACCACGGCCAAACTGCCGAATGGTGCACGTGTTTCGCCAAGTCAATGCGATCCTGAATATTCACGTCAACCGGTCTACCCCGCAGGCACAGCAAGAGCAAGCCTCGCGTTGCAGCGAGGGATTGGCGAAACGATTGGTTTGTCCAGGGTCACGTAGTGACGCCGGCGCATGCTCAGTCCTGCGCCATTGCCGCCTCCGGCACAAGCCTTGCGTCGTCTTCCTGCGCCTGCTGGGTGGGCGTACGCTGCTGCTTGAAGCAGACCCGGCACAGCACCGGCCTGCCTTGCGTGGGCTTGAAGGGGACTGTCGTTGCCTCGCCGCACTGTGAGCAGTTGGTCCGCGTCTCAGGACGCGCACGACCGCCTTTGGCACGCTTCGCCTTGCACTGTTTGCAGTGCCGCGGGTCGTTCTTGAACTGTTTATCGTGGAAGAAAAGCTGCTCGCCGGCTGTAAATACGAACTCGGCGCCACAGTCGATGCACGTCAAATTACGATCTGAGAATTCCATGTCCGGCTTCCCCAAAGAAGGGAAACTTGCTGAAATCGGCCATGATTCGAGTCGCTTGCCGGTCCCATTTCCCTGTCTCTGTTCGTGATTCGCAACCAGGGCCCGGGCCGCACTAAAAGAGAGCGGCAAATCTGTTGCCTTCCCGTTTAATCGGCAAGACAGGAACGATAACCCACTTTGGGCGTGGGTGGAACAATTATTGTGATTGAATGCACGACAGGCCGTCCAGGTCTTGTTTTCGATCTCTAGCCTGTGCCGACATTTTGCAGCGGGCACAGGTCGGGACGGCGCTGTCGTGATCCGTTGGTGATTAGTCCTGCTCTTTACGAGCCTTCTTGCGATTCCGCTTGCGGGCCAATGCCGCCTTCACGCGCTTCTTTTCACCGGGCTTCAGGTAGTAGGAGTGACGTTTTACTTCCTTGATGATGTCCTCCTGCTGTACCTTCCGCTTGAACCGGCGCAGCGCATTCTCGAGCGGCTCGCCTTCTTGTACGCGAACCTCTGCCAAAAAAATCCACCCCCAAACCCGCCAAATGGCATGTCCTATGATACTGGAATCTTTGACCCAACGGTAATTTTTCAGCTTTTTTATTTACGTGATGTTACTACGTTCTTGAAATCGACATTCTGTATGAACTTAAATATCTAGTTTGCAATAATTTACGATAGATTACCCCGCACCACCCACCATCGAATAAAATCGTTCAGAGAGGTTTCTTTCCCATGATCCGCAGTTACCAAGGTTACCTACCTCAGTTTCCCGCCACTTGCTATATCGATCAATCCGCCCAGCTCATCGGCGATGTCACCCTCGGCGAGCGCTCCTCCGTTTGGATGAATGCCGTGCTGCGCGGTGACGTTCACTCCATCCGGGTCGGCGCACACTCCAACGTGCAGGACTGCGCTGTCCTCCACGGCCAGCGCCACACCTACCCGGTTATTGTCGGTGACTGGGTTACCATCGGCCACAACGCCACGGTGCATGGCTGCGTTCTTGAAGACGCCGTGCTGGTCGGCATGGGCGCAACCATTCTCAACGGCTGCGTCATCGGCACAGGCTCCATCATCGCTGCTGGCGCGGTTGTGCCGGAGAAAACCATCGTCCCGCCGCACACGCTCTGGGCTGGCGTTCCAGCCAAGATCCGCCGCGAACTCAACGAGGCCGACCACGCCGTGATCCTTCAATACGCGCAAAACTACCTGGACTACACGGAAATCTACCTCAACGAAGGCCAAAACAAATAAAGCTGGCCTGCGGACAGCTATTGAGATGGACTCGGCGCAGCTTTTCGAGGAGCTCAAAATCGGGCGAAAAAGCTCGATTTTGAGGCCAAAAGGAGGTTTTTTGGGCTAAAAAACGGCCAAAAAACGGCCTTTCTGTTTACTCGTTAGTTAACGGGGTAAAATTGCAAGTGATTGATTCTCTGTATATTACATGATTCACTAAGAGCTAAAAAACGATTTCCACAGGGGGAGGGGGTGGGGTATGGGGATTATCTGGACCCAAACTGGACTTTTTGGACCCGGCGGAGGATATCTTCCCTCATCGAATATTGTGCGCCTTGCATGGGGAATTATCGGCAAGGTGCCGGACGCTTCCACAACCATCGTTTGTTTTGTTGTATTTGTGGCCTGGATGAAGCCACGCCCTTGTTACAGAATCCATAAAAGAGCAAGTTTTGTGGAGTGATATTGAGTTTTTCCGCAGCCTGTAAGAATGTTGATTCTTTGGGCTTTACGGCGCGACTGAAGTCGTGCCCTTTCAAAACCGGACTTTAACCACAGGCTGCCAAGCCAGTCCCCGCGCCTTTTTTCTGGCGCGGGCCAAGCCGAAGGCGGCGGCCCCACCGCAAGTGGTCAGGCGTGAAGCAGGCCCCAGAGCACCAGGCGAATGAGTGGTCCCAGTAGCGCCATCAGCACGAACCGCCCCACAAAGATCATCAGCAGGTAGCTGGTTACTCCGCTGATGCGGTCAAAGACCTGTACCGCGTTGTATGGAAGCATGTGGCGCAGCACGTGGCTGCCGTCCAACGGAGGAATGGGGATCAGGTTGAAGATGGCCAGCGCGAGGTTGATCATTACCGCCAGCGACAGTAGCAGCGCGAGCGGATGCGGCTGAATATCGCCGGACTGGCCCAACGCGGCCCAGAATGAAATGAAGACCTGCGTATGCCCATTGGGCAGCACGACGGAAAGAATAATCAGTCCCGCAAAGGCCACCATGGCCAGCAGCAGGTTCGAGGCAGGCCCTGCCAGGCTGACTAGCGTATCGTCGCGCCGGAATTTACGGAAGTTGCGGCTGATGATCGGCACCGGCTTGGCCCATCCGAAGAGGTAGCCGCTGAACATGCCGAAGCCGAAGAGCGGTCCAAAGATCACGATGGCAGGAAACAGGAGGGTTCCGATGGGGTCCACGTGGTCGACAGGATTCAACGAGACGCGGCCCAGCATTCGCGCGGTTTGATCCCCCAGGCGCGAGGCCATCCAGGCGTGCGCACACTCATGCACACTGAGGGAAAAAAGCAGCAAGACAAACTGAAAGACGGCAATTACAAAGGCGCTGGGCTGCAAAACACTCTCCAAAGTCGCTAATTCTCAGGATAGCATTGCGGGTAGGCAAGGAGTTCTCTGATGATCCAATGCCAGACGAATGATCGCAATCTTGTACTATTGCTTTGAATGAACTTCCCAGAAACCAAATGGATCGTATGCGTTGGGTTCATAATCAGTCATATATTGTGCGGTCAATCTTCTGATGTGAGGCGAACACCCCTTACATTGAAACGTTATGAGATTAGAGTGCCAATGGCTGAGGCAGGTGAAGCAGGATTGCAGACTGTATTGATTCTGCCATCGACGCCCGGCAAACATCCGCTCGTACTGATGACTCACGGTTCGGACTATTCCAAAGGGAAGAATCAGCAAATGGGCCCAGGCATGATGCAGCCGGGAGCAGAGTGGTTTGCGCGTCGCGGATGGATTGTGGCAATTGTGGTGAGGCGGGGTTATGGAGCAAGCGGCGGAAAGATGGAAAAGACTCATTTTGGTTGCGACGAGCAAGCTTATTCGACCATGGCCGATGAAAATGCCGCTGACCTGATGGCTGTCTATGATTCATTGAAAAATCTTGGTCTGGTGGATGGAAACAGCGTGATTGCGACAGGTAACTCCGCCGGGGGATTTGCCGCTTTAGCTTTCGGGGCGCACGCCCCTCCAGCACTCAAGGCTGTCATCAACTTTTCAGGAGGCTGGCATTCACAGTTCTTTGGCAGCTCGTGCGCCAAAAACGGGCTCATACCCGAGTTTCGTAACTTGGGAGCAGCCACACACGTTCCAACCTTGTGGCTGTATGCCAAGAACGACGATCTGTTTGCACCCAAGTATGTTGCATTGATGCACGAAGGATTTACGAATGCCGGGGGTGATGCAGAGATGCCTGCAATTGGAAAATCAGGCCGTGATGGGCACTATTTATTCTCTGAAAGCCAAGAAATATGGGGTCCAATAGTCGAGGGCTTTCTTGAAAAGCACGGTCTTCCGTGGCAAGATTTGGATCCGGAGAATAGCCAGCATTTTGTTAAATTGCCAGACAACTATCCAGATGAAATGAAGGACGGGTTTTTGAAGTGGCAGAAACTGGGTCCCAACAGAGCTTTTGCAATAGCACCCACAGGTGAATGGTCCTACTCCAGCGGCCGCATGTCACTGAAGATTGCGGAAGATGAGGCTTTGGATCGGTGCAGGAACCCACAGTGCAAGATCATTGCCTATGAAGGAAAGTGATCTGCAAATTCCAATCACTCAGGCGATCATCTCCAAACCCTTTTTCTCAACCAGCGAAAGTAACTTGAGCGAAGTGCCTTGCGGATTTTTTTCGCCGCGCTCCCATTTGCTGACCAGGCTGGGCGTCACGTTCAGGTAGGCGGCGAATACCGCTTGGCTGGCCTTTTCGCGAGTGCGCAAGGCGCGAATCCTGTCCGGAGTCATGCGCTGGATCTGCGTCAGGCACAACACGTCGAACTTGCGCATGGTGCTGCGATCCATTCCGCCGACCGAGTACAGGTCTGTCGCGACCTCGTGAACCGTGGCGGCGATCTGACTGCGGTATTTCTTTGCCATTTCAACCCTCCTCGGCAGGGATGATTTCAATCAGCGATCCATCCCTCACTCGCAGGGCGATCTCGGCATCGCTATAACCAAGAATCACATTGGCAAGTTCGCGGAGAATCTCAAGATCACCAACCTGGATGTTGGCAGTATCCTTCTTTTCGAATCCGTGCACAAAAACAGCTCGCGCCCGCAGGCGAAAAAGGATGATCGAACGCGAACCGCCTGATTTTCCTTGGCCCTTGCGCGCGATTCGTTGTTTGATTACACCGCCGCCCAAATCAGCGTCAATCAACCCGGCATTGGCCCTGCGAACAGCCCCCCAGAGGTCGGCATCGCTGATACGCGCCTTGCGCGCAAAACGCGCAAACGGCTTTGTCTTGTATGCGGCCAGTTGATTCGGGTCCGCAATGGAATCGAGTCTAGTATAGCACCTGGTACCAGACATCATGGGCTGGTTTGCCATTATCCCCGCTCGGCCGGGAAGTTGCCGACCAGTTCACCGGCGGCAACGGAGCGTCCGGCGAGGACGATGGCGTGGCTGGCGATGCGGGCGGCGGGGCCGATGATGGTGGGTGCGAGCGAGACCTCGCCGAAGTCGTGGGCGGCGTGGCTGTGGGAGTATATGCGGGCAAACGAGCCGATCACAGCGCCCTTGCCCAGCGTGATGCCGCCACGATCATTCAGCAGCGCGCGTTGGCGGATGGTGACGCCTTCCTCGATGGTGAGGTTGTAGCCGAAGGTCAGATCCACGCCGTGGTAGATCTTTACGCCTGCGCCGATGCGGGCAAAGATGTGGCGGCCCAGCATGGCGCGGAAACGCAGTCCCAGCCAGTGATTGATGCCGATCGGCGAGCGGTCGAACATCTGCCAGAACCACAGCAGCGGCTTGCGCTTGGCGAATTTTTCAGGATCGAGGTCGGGAAAGTGCTCGGCCTCCAGCGTCACATTCTCCGGGTCCAGCGAGAGGCTGACCACATTGCCCGGCAGCTCGCTGGTCAGCGTCAGGTTCAGCTTGCCGCTGTGCGGACGGCCCAGGTAGAGCTGGTAAAGCTGGTCGCGCACAATCTCCGCGCGCCGCTCTGGAGACTGGTGGCGGGTGAACTCTTCATCAAGAAACTGAAGCCAGCGGCGATAGACCTCTTCTGCCTCGGGCGCGGGGTGCGGGACGTTCGTTGAGCAGTTTTCCATACGGATTGGAGGTTACACCATGAGGGTGGGGGGCTGCCAGTTGGAGCAGCGAACAGTTGAGAGTAAACAGTTCTGGTTTGTGAAGCGCCGCGCACGGAAAAGCCCCGCCGGCTTGAGGCCGAACGGGGCTTTTGGTTTCTGAAAACAGCGTCGTTGTTAGCGGCGGCCCTGAATGACTTTGGGCTGGACGCCGGCCTTCTTCTGGGCGCGTCTGGCGGCGATTTCATGCATCTCGCGGCCGATGGGGGCCTGATTGATGCCGATTTGAAGTGCCAGTTGAATCAGGTTGCCGGTACACCAGTAGAGAGCCAGGCCCGATGCGAACGACCACAGCATGAAGCCCATCATTACCGGCATCATGAAGGCCATCATGCGCCGTTGCTGGGCGTCCATGCCCGGCTGCGGCGTGATGTACTGCGTAATGAACATGCTCAGGATGATGATGATCGGCAGAATATGGACGGGGTCGGCCACCGAGAGGTCATGCAGCCAGAACCACTGCGCCTGGCGCAGATCCACAGCGTTGTACAGCACGCGATAGTAGGCGAAGAAAAGCGGCATCTGAATCAGCATCGGCAGGCAACTGCCGTACATATTCACGCCCTCTTTCTTGTAAAGCTCCATCATCTCCGCGTTCATCTCGGCCTTTTTGGGGTCGGTGGGCTTCAGGTGCGCGTAGCGCTGTTTGAGCGCGTCCACCTTGGGCTGAATGCGCATCATCTTCAGCGACGACTTCATCATCATGAAGCGCGTGGGCAGCATGAGAACGTTGAAGATGACGGTGACGATGATGATCGCCCAGCCCCAGTTGTACGCGCCCGCGCCGAGGTGATCGTGCAGGTAGCGCAGAGCCAGGTACAGCGGCTTGGCGATGAAGCCCCAGAAGCCGTACTGGATCAGCGGCGCCAGCGACTGCCCGTTGGGCTTGCCCTCGGCGTCGGCGGCGTGAATGGTCTTCAGAATATCCAGTTGCTTGGGACCGGCAAAGAGCCGCACCCGCGTATAGCCGCTGGTATCGCCCATGGCCAGACCCAGCACGTGGGCTGGCTTCTTCTGGCTGTTCGGATCGTTGGGGTCGCTGGGCAGATCGATGGTATTGTGCAGCGTCACCGTGGTGGCGTGATTCGGATCGCTGGGCAAAAACGCCGCGCCGAAGTACAAATCGGTGATTGCTGCGTATTCATACGGATCGTTCAGCGTGGCCACACCGCTGACCTCCGGCTGCGACCAGAACAGGAAGCCGGAAGTCGTGGTGGCTTGCGAACTCTGCTTGCCGTCCACCGACCAGGCAAAGAAAGAACTGGCCGAGATGCGCACGGTGCTCTGCCGCGTCTTGTGCTGGGCAAACTCTTCCATATCGCCCAGTCCCGCCGGCCAGGCCACCAGCGCACGCACCGGAGCGCCGTTGCGCAGCACCTGGGTCTCGACGGTGACCACGTAGCTCTGATCGAAGCGGATGGTCTTGACCACGTCCAGGCCGCCCGCGGCATAGTGGAAGGTCAGCGCGCTGGTCTGCGGCACGGTGGCGTGGCCGGTGGTGCTGGGCTGCGCGCCGATCACGTTCAGTTGATACAGCGCCTGATTCAGTTGCGTGGTCAGCGCCGGCTCGTAGGTGAAGAAAGAGAGCGGCAGCCCATAGCGCGCGGAGGTATCCGCCTGCACCATATCCAGCGGCTTGCCCTCGCTGTCGTCGTACTTCTTCAGAATCCAGTGCTTGACCTGCGCGCCACGATTGGTGAAAACGATCTTGTACTGGTTGTTTTCAATCGTGGTCTCGCTCTCCATCGCCGCCGCCACTTGCGGCGTGGCCGAGGGGCCTTGCATTGCGCCCATCTGCATCAGGCCGGCGGTCAATTGCGCCGCCTGCGCTGGGGCCACCGGAGTTTGAGCTTGCGTCTGGGGCTGCGTCTGCGCCGTCGGCGCGGGCTGGTTCGGCTGCGGCTTCACGAAATACTGGTAGCCGAAAAGCACAAGCAGCGCCACCACGGTAAAGGCCAGCATGGAGCGCATATCGCCGCCACTGCCACTGCCGCCGCCCGGACCCTGCGTCTGAAGATTGGGATTGCTGAATTCTGCCAAGGGTGACTTCCTGTCGTAAATGCCTTTTTGCAAGGCGCTGGGAGTAGCAGGCCTTCTGGGCCGCTGCTCTTTCTATGGTAATGGTTCGTGGGGAAAAGAACGCGAAAAAGTAGCGGGCGGGACCGGATCGAATCCTCCCCGTCCGAAGGGATTGCAGCGCAGCAGCCTCCACAGTGCCAGCCCGCCGCCTCTGAGTGGCCCGTGCGTGGCAATGGCCACCGACGCGTACTCCGAGCAGGTGGGCAGATAACGGCAGCCCTGGCCCGGATTCAACGTGTGCAGCGCCGGCGAAAGCCAGCGACGGTAGAAGACGAGCAATGCGAGCAGAATGCGGGTCATGATGTGGGCCGTAAAGCGGACTTTCCCGGCGCGGAGGGCGCTTTCAGCCGTGATGCATCGGAATTCGCCTGCTGGAGAATACGCACAATCTCCGCCTCGAGTTTCGCAAATTCCAAAGTAAGTACGGTGCGGCGGGGATGCAGGATGAGATCGCAGTGGGGGGGCAGGAGGTCAACGTGGCGGCGCAGGGCTTCTCTCATGCGGCGTTTCAGGCGGTTGCGCTCGTGCGCCTTGCCCATCACCTTGCCTGCCGTCAGGCCCACGCGCGGCCCAGTGGGCAGCGGAGCATCAGGCCAGGCCGGCAGTTGCGGCGCAATAAACCAGCTCATGGAAGATGATTGCCGCTTGCGGCTGGCCGCATAAGCGCGCTGATAATCCGCATGTTTGCGCAGACGCGCACCCGCCAGCGACTGCACAGGGGAGCGGCGCGGCGATTCTGGCCGTTGTTCGCCCTGAACTTGATCGGAGGCAGGCTTGGGAGGGGTACTCATGGCGTTGCCGGGTTTTCTGCCGGAATTCGGGCCTTGGCCGCCAATTCCGGCTGAAACAGTTCGGCTGAAGGGATTAGTCGCGGAAGCCTGCGCTCACGGCGACGCGCTTGCGCCCGATGGCGCGACGGCGGCTGAGGACGGCTGCGCCGCTCTTGGTCTTCATGCGCGCGCGGAATCCGTGGGTCTTCACACGGTGGCGGCGATTCGGTTGAAATGTGCGCTTGGGCATGGAAATGCGCTCCTGTTTCCTCTAGAAAATTCTGAGCCTTACTGGCAAGTTCTAAGTCTATCGTAGTTTGACCCAGGAATCCAGCCCTAAGTGGCTTGCAAGCCAGTCCGCCCCCGGCCTGCGCCCGTTTGCAAGCAGAGATGCACTACTAATGGTGCATTATTAATTCGGACTTTGAGGAGGGTTGGAGGGAAGGGACGTGGACCGGGAGGTCGGCGCTACAAATTTATGCGCTGCTGCCCGGAGATGCTGGTGCTGTACTCCATTGTGATGAGGGTTCCCACCCTTGCGACGAGTACAAATACGTCGCGAGGATGGGGCACCCAATGGGTAATACTTACGGGCTGGATCAATACTCCCGGATCATTCCAGGATCGGAATTACTTGATCGAAGGCAACCCTGAAAGCGCCATCGCGATCTCTTCTGCCGGATAATCGTAGTTTTCCAGTTTTCCCGCTTGGTAATCGATATACGACTGCATATCGAAGTTGCCATGGCCGCTGAGCACAAAGAGAATGCTCTTTGCTTTACCTTCTTCCTTGGCCTCCATCGCCTCGCGGATCGCCGCCGCAATGGCGTGGTTTGCCTCCGGTGCGGGAACAATGCCCTCGGCCCGCGCAAACTGGATTCCAGCGGCAAAGGCGTCCAACTGCTGCACGCTGGTCGCTTCAATCAGCCCCAAATCCTTTACGTGAGAGACCAGCGGCGCCATGCCGTGGTAGCGCAGCCCTCCTGAATGAATTCCCGGCGGAATGAACGAGCTGCCCAGCGTGTGCATCTTTACCAGCGGGGTCAGGTGCGCCGTATCGCCGAAGTCGTACGCGAACGGTCCCTTGGTCAGCGTCGGGCAGGCCGACGGCTCTACCGCGACGATCCGCGCATTGCTCTGCCCCTTCAGCTTGCGGCCCAGATAAGGCATCGCCAGCCCGGCAAAGTTCGATCCGCCGCCCGCGCAGGCGATCACTACGTCCGGATCGTCCCCGGCCATCTCCATCTGCTCGATGGATTCGATGCCGATCACGGTCTGGTGCAGCAGCACGTGATTCAGCACGCTGCCCAGCGCGTACTTGGTATTCGGGTCCTTCGCGGCCACTTCCACGGCCTCGGAGATGGCGATGCCCAGCGACCCGTTGGTCTCCGGAAACTGCGCCAGAATTGTGCGTCCCGAGTCGGTCTCCGTGCTGGGGCTGGCCGTCACGGAAGCGCCGAAGGCCTCCATCAGCGCCCGGCGGTACGGCTTCTGGTTATAGCTCACCCGCACCATGTAGACCTTGCACTCGATGCCGAAGAAGGCGCAGGCCATGGCCAGCGACGATCCCCACTGCCCTGCGCCCGTCTCGGTCGAAAGCCGCTTGGTGCCGTCGATCTTATTGAAGTACGCCTGAGGTACCGCTGTATTCGGCTTGTGCGATCCGGCCGGACTGACGCCCTCGTATTTGTAGTAGATCCGCGCCGGAGTATCCAGCGCCTTTTCCAGGCGTCGTGCGCGGAACAGCGGCGCGGGTCGCCATTGCGCATAAACCTGCCGCACTGGATCGGGAATCTCGATCTCCCGTTCGGTGCTGACCTCTTGCAGGATCAAGCTCATGGGAAACAGCGGGGCCAGGTCGTCGGGCCCAAGCGGTTGCAGCGTCCCCGGATGCAGGGGCGGCGACATTGGCTTGGGAAGGTCGGCGGCAATGTTGTACCAGGCATGGGGAATACGGTCTTGCGGCAAATTGTATTGAATGGAGTCCATGCGCGGGATTTTAGCAGCGAACACCGAAGACTTGGCTACTCCCCCGGCGCTGTTTTACCGCCCGGAGCTGCCAAACCCCTTCGCCGCCCGCGCTGAATCCTCAAGGTTCTCAACGGTTTCCACCGCTCCTGTGAGCACCGGCACAGGGATCATCTGGGCGATTTTTTCTCCCGCTTTCAGCACCACCGGAGCCTCGCCCAGATTGGTCATCAGCACCAGGATCTCGCCGCGGTATCCCGCATCGATCACGCCCCCGGTGGTCGCAATGCCTCGCGCGGCCATCGACGAGCGGTCCCGCACCAGCAGCCCCAGCGCCGCGCCCGTCTCCGGATGCCGCGCCTCCACCGCAATGCCAGTTCTGGTCTTGACCGTGGCCCGGGCAGGCAAAAGTACGTCTTCCAGCGCAAAAAGGTCGTAGCCCAAATCTTCGCCCGGATGCGCCACCACGGGCGCGCGGGCACCTGTCTCCAATAGTTTTACTCGCAGCATCTCTCTATCTTAGTACGTCAGTTGCATTTCACGGATTCCGGAGCAGGGTAATCGCATTTGGAATTCGCGCGCGAAAAGAAGGGTACGGGCTTCATCCCGTACAGAAGAGAGTGCATCATTTGCAGGGCTTTACAGGCTGCGGAAAAAGGGCCGAACCCAAGCTGAGTGGGCTGAGAAAGATTAGCAGGGGATGAAGCCCAACGTTTGTTTTGTAGCATTTGTGGCCCGGCTGAAGCCGTGCCCTTGTTACAGAACCCGTAAAAGTGCAAGTTTTGTAGAGTGAAATTGAGTTTTTCCGCTGCCTGTAAAGCCCAGTTCTTAAGCTGCATTTTATGTGCGAGCTAAAAGCCCGTACCCTTCAACTGTTCAAATGCGATTGCCCTCGATGCGGAGCCTTTCACAGGCTATGGGAATACGCTGGGTATTTCAGAACTCGAAGGGCAGTCCGAGAGCAGCAGCGCATTCACGCTGTCTCGTGCGTGTGTGAGCTATACGTCATCTCCACCGGGAAGGTCTGGATTTCCAGATCGATACTGGCGATCTCTGTGGCGCAATCCTGAAGGTGGCTGCGGGTGCACTGGCAGAGTTCGGTGAAGCGGATATGCCCGCTCTGGCTCAACTCCAACCCGGAGGCGATCATCACGCTGTAAATATCCACGCAGGCCTGGCGCTCGAACTCGAAGAGCATGCTGACGGTGCCCGTATCGTTAGCGCCCCGGCTCAGAACCCAGCCGCCGCACCCCAGAATCGCGCCCGTAAGCGTTTGTACCAGACGGCTGGGTTCTTCAATGGAGATGGCTTTCATCTGCATCGCCCAGGGGACGGTGATCGCTTGCTCCGCGTTGATTCCCGGCATGGTCGGCCTCACATCTGCCTTATCGGTGCCAACTCGCGCAGCGTAACCTCTGTGCCGGAGTCGCACGGCCCCTGACCAGCTTCGATACAGAGCGGCAGTCTGGGAACCGTAAGTACCTTGCGTTGGTAATTGGCCTCGGCATGAAGCATCCTGAGGGCCATTTCAAGCCACTCCGAAAATCCGAACCACCAGCGGGGCAATCGCAAAATGGTGTAGTTTGTTAGACAAGATGATTGTTGGCTCCGGTATCGATTTAGCAGAGATTGGGCGCATCCGGAACTCCGTGGAGCGCTATGGGCCGCGGTTCCTGAATCGCGTGTACACCGCCGCGGAGCAGGCCTACTGCCTGCGCAAACGCAACTCCGCAGAAAGTTTTGCCGCGCGCTTTGCCGCCAAGGAAGCGGGTGCCAAGGCGTTGGGAACCGGCATCAGCTTCGGGGTCAACTGGCTGGAGATTGAGGTGGTGCGCGAAGCCAGCGGCAGGCCCACGCTCAAGTTTCACGGGCGCGCCGCCGAAATTGCGGCCCACTTGGGCGTGGCCCACGCCGCCCTCTCCATCACCCACACCACAGACCTGGCCATGGCCAGTGTAGTGCTGGAAAACGCGCATTAATGGCGGCAAATCTGCTATTCTCAAGGCGATAGCCGCAGCATTTTCAGCTGAGGGAGTGCCGTGCCAAGCCGCAAAGAAATTCAATGGTCGCAGTTGAGAGTGGGCGCGTTGGTGCTGGCGGCCACCGCCGTGCTGATTGTGCTTATCTTTTTGATGTCCGGCTCGACAGGCGGCTTTACGCGCAAGCTGGCGCTGCGAGCCTACTTCGAAAACGCCGCAGGCCTCAAGGACGGCGCGCCAGTCACCCTTGAAGGCGTCACCATCGGCAACGTGATCCACGTCCGCGTCGTGCCCAATCGCAATCCCACGCCGGTCGAAGTGACCATGCAGGTGGGACACAAATATCTGCATGACCTGCATACCGATTCCACAGCCTCCATCGCTCAGGCAGGTGTGCTGGGCGACAGCTATGTCGACCTCAGTTCGGCCCACGCCACAGGCCCCGCGCCGGCCAACGATGCAGAACTGAGGCCCACTGGTTCGCCCAGCATTCAGGACGTGATCCGCCACAGCAACGATTCCATCATCCAGTTGCAGAAAGATCTGCTGCCCAAGCTTGAAACTCTCATCGATACGCTTAACTCCAAGCGCGGCACCGCTGGTCAGCTTATCAACGATCCCACGCTGGGCAACAAGATTACGCAGATCGCCACCGACCTCCAGACCGTGACCGGTGCGATTGCCAACGGCAAAGGCTCGCTGGGCAAGCTGGTCAACGACGATTCCCTCTACGACCGCGCCAGCGATGCCGTCGACCGCCTGGACCGCATTACCAAGGACTTGGACGCGGGCAAGGGCAGCGCGGGAAAGCTGCTCAAGGACGACTCGTTCTATAACAATCTGAACGCCGCGGTCTCTAATACCAATCAGCTTGTCGCCGAGATCAACTCCGGCCATGGCGCGCTGGGCAAGATCGCCAAAGACCCTGCCTTCGCCGCCAAGCTTGACGATACCGTCACCCGCCTCGATTCGATCCTGAAGAATGTGGATGAGGGCAAGGGTTCGCTCGGCCAGTTGGTCCAGAATCCCTCGCTCTACAACCACGCCGACGCGACCCTCGATCAGACCCAGCAGTTAGTCAAGAGCATCCGCGAAGATCCCAAAAAATATCTCGTGATTCGCATGAAGATTTTTTAAGTTTTCAACGTCCAAGGGTTGAGTAAGCATGATTCGACGCTGCGAAGACCGCGATTTCGAGACCATCTGGACCATCGTCAACGACGGCGCACAGGCGTATCAGGGGATTATCCCCGCCGATCGCTGGACTGTGCCGTATATGTCCCGCGAAAAACTGAGTCATGAGATCGAGGACGGAGTCACCTTTTGGGGCTGCGAGGATGGTGGCGTTCTGACCGGCGTGATGGGCCTGCAACAGGTGCAGGATGTCACTCTGATCCGCCACGCCTATGTGCGCACCAGCAACCAGAAACAAGGAGTGGGAGGGCGGCTGCTGGCGCATCTGCTGGGGCTGGCAGAGAACCCGGTTCTGGTGGGTACTTGGGCGGATGCGGCCTGGGCGATTCACTTCTATCAGAGATACGGATTTGAGTTCGTGAGTCATCCGGAGAAGGTAAGACTCCTGCGCAAATACTGGACCGTCCCTGACCGCCAGATTGAAACTTCGGTGGTTTTGGCGGATCGGAAGTGGCGGGAGATGCAACTAGGAAGTGGTTGTCAGATAACGGCATCGTGATAAAACTTACTTATGCCGGGTGCCGACAATTTGAAATAAGTAGCTCGTATTTTTTTTCATGATGGGTATTCTTCATTGGAACCCTCTCGATTTGAAAGCCTTGACGATTTGCCATTTCCACGACCTCCGGACAATCGTCATAGGTCATCAAAACCAGTCCAGAAGCACTGCCGAGCAATTCAAACAATGCATTGTGGTCAACCTCGCTATGTTTATAGAGTCGCCGTCCTGCCCGTTTACCATTTCCTGCTGTGTAAGGAGGGTCAATAAAAAAAACCACGTCCTTTTGATCGATGTATAGACGGATCAGATCGAACGCATCTCCCTCAATATAATTGATTGCGGAACGAAGCGAACCCAATGCATGGATTCGCTTGGCCAAAGTTTCTGGGTACCACCGGGATGCAACACCCCGTCCATTTTCGCCCACATTCATCAGGCTGGCCCCCGGGGCTAGGATTCCACCACGAAAGGTCCTGTTCTTTAGCAAGATTTGGAATGCCCGATCAACACCAGACTTTGGGCTTTGAGCCAATTCATTTTGAACGCTTTCCCGTGAGATTTTGAAAGAAAGGATTCTACGAACCAAAAGCTCTCTTTGCGCGCTGAAAACACATTTCCATACCGCGCTCACGTCTGGATCAAGTTCACCAAGTATAATTCTTTCAACGAGTTGCTCACCAAGAACTCCCAACGGAACGCTTCCGCCTCCTACAAACGGATCGACAAGTGTGTTCGGAAGTTCGGCACGTCTTCGTAGCCACGCCGTAATAGTTGGCACAAGCCATGTCTTTCCCCCAGGATAACGAAAAGGGGAGACCTGACGTACGGACGCAACATTTACAATGCGTTCATCGAATTGAAGTTCATTTCGGGAAACGAGAGTCGCCATGGCACTTTTGCAAATCGGTGAAGTCTTTGGTCATGATACCGCGATTGCGACCACTTCTGCTAAGCGGAAATCTGGGCATTGTCCTTTCAGGAATTCTCCTTGTACCAAAGGAGGAATTTCGAATCCTTTGGGAATCTGTTCGTACACAGATGGGGATATTGCGACTATCGTCTGTCCAGTTCGATTTCACGAAAACCATAGAATATTCCACGACGCAGCCCGCATTGCCTTCGGTACCGGAAAACAATGCGTAGCGATTCCGGAGGTGCGTGTACTGGAAGTTACGACCGGACCCAAAAAGAAGAAGATAGGAAAAGTTGATTTCTTGCTTGTCCAAATTGAAGATGAGAAAGCTGTCGATTTCGCCGCACTTGAGATCCAAGCCGTGTATATTTCAGGCAAAACAATCCGGCCCGCCTTTGATCATTACCTCGAATGCGGTGAATTGTTGGAAACTGGTAAACGCAGAACGGATTTTCGATCATCGGGTCCCAAACGCTTGATGCCTCAACTCTCATTAAAAGTGCCGATTTTTAGACGTTGGGGGAAACGATTTTTCGTCGTTATCGACTCTAAGTTCTTCGCTGAATTGCCATCGATAAGAGAACAATCCGATAGCAATAGTGAAGTCACGTGGCTTTCATATGCCTTCGAACGTCAACAAAAGGGAGGGTACTCAATACAGTCCCCGCACATTGCACATACACTTTGGGATGACGTAGAACACGCTTTGCGTGAAGGGGAAGCTCCTGAAAAATCTGCGATGCTCGAATTCTTGACTGTCAAAACACGTCACCGGCAACCTTTCACCACTTAACCGGATAGTGGCAAAAATAAATTCGAGATGTAAAATTGATGCCGAAAATTTGCGCCCAAAGAGCAAAGTAACCGTTAGCAGCAGCGCATCGGAATGCTGCCGCCTTCTTCGGATGGGCCGAAGGCTTCCTTGGGGATGGGGACGCCGTGCAGGGTATTCCAGATGCGGCGGGTGGCGTCGCAGACGACTAGAATGGCACCGATGATGAAGATGGTCATCAGCGTGGAATCGAGATACCCCTGAAACTCCTTGCCTGCGACCTTGGTGAGTGGCCAGAAAATATTTTTGACGGAGAAGATGCCCGCTGTCACCGTCGTCGCGCCTACGAAGAGCGCTGGCACGGCGGTCATCCAGGCATATTTCACCTTGCCCATATTCACCAGGAAGACGGTAGTGACTGCCAGAGCGATGGTGGCGAGTAACTGGTTTCCGGTGCCGAAGAGAGGCCAGATAGTGGAGATATTTCCCGTATAGATGAGATAGCCCCAGGAAGAGACGACCACGGCCGCGATGAGTACGCCGGCGGGGATGGATTTCTGGTTGCCGAGGGGCTTGTAGACCTTGCCCAGCAACTCATGCATGACATAGCGCGCGACGCGTGTGCCCGCGTCCACAGTGGTCAGAATGAAGAGCGCCTCAAACATGATGGCGTAGTGATACCAGTAGCCGATGAGGCGACTCATGCCGGGAATGCCGCGAAAAATCTGCGCCATGCCCACGGCCAGTGAAACTGCGCCGCCGGTGCGCCCGGCCAGCTTTTCACCCACCGCGGCCGAGATGCCGTCCAGGTTCACGGTGTGCATTCCCAGTTTGGCAAAGACGGCGGGGGCGGAGTTGATGGCGAAGTAATCGCCCTGCTGCATGGAACAGGCTGCGATCAGCGCCATGACGCCGACCAGCGACTCGGCCAACATGGCACCGTAGCCGATGAAGCGTGCATCGGTCTCCCTGTCCAGCATCTTGGACGTGGTGCCCGAAGAGACCAGCGAGTGAAAGCCGGAGATTGCGCCGCAGGCAATGGTAACGAACAGAAACGGAAAGAGCTTGCCGCCGATGATGGGTCCGCCGCCGTGAATGAAGTTGGTGGTGGCGGGAAACTGAATGGCCGGATGCACGATGAAGATACCGAGAATCAGCACCGCGATGGTGCCTAACTTCACATAAGTCGAGAGATAGTCACGCGGAGTGAGCAACAGCCATACCGGCAAGGTGGAAGCGACGAAACCATACGCGGCCAGCAGCAGCGTGATTTGATGCGGAGTGAAGGTGAACGCGCCCGCCCAGGGCGAGATGGCCACAAAATGCCCGCCCACCAGCGCGGCCATCAGCAGAGTTACGCCAAAGATGCTGGGCGCGGTGACGCGAATCTTGCCGCCCGGCCCCTTGAACATATACAGGCCCATACCGATGGCGATGGGAATGGTCATGCCGATGGTGAAGACGCCCCAGGGGCTGGCCGCCAGCGCATTCACCACGACGATGCCCAACCCGGCCAGCGTGACCAGCAGAATGAAGAGCACGGCGATCATTGCCACCAGGCCGGCAAAGGGACTGATCTCGGTGCGCGCAATCTCCGCCAGCGATTTGCCTTGATGCCGCACCGAAGCCACCAGCACCGTGAAGTCCTGCACAGCCCCGGCAATGACCGCGCCCGCCACCAGCCACACCAGCCCCGGCGCAAAGCCGAACTGCGCCGCCAGCGTTGGCCCCACCAGCGGACCCGCTCCGGCAATGGCCGCGAAATGGTGCCCGAAGAGCACCCATTTGGGCATGGGCTTGTAGTTCTGTCCATCCTCGCAGGTGTGCGCGGGCGTGATGCGGGCATCGCTCAACGTCAGCACCTTGGCCGCCAGAAATGCGCTGTAATAGCGGTATGCAAGGGCATAGACGCAGAGGACGATAATGAGCAAAGTCAGTGTGTTCATGGCAACTTTCTATCCAGATAAAGTGTGGACACAACCTGCAATCGTACGCCGCGTCGGCGCACAAGAAGAGATTTTATCTCACAGAATGACACACAAAATGGCCCCGTGTCTCAATTTGAGACACGGGGCCATTGGGGAACATTAACTGTTTGTTTCTTTACACGAGTTACTTCACCACCAGATTGACCATCTTGCCTGGAACCACAATGATTCTGGCCACGGTCTTGCCAGCCGTGCGAGCCTGGATTTTTTCGTCGGCCAGTGCAGCGGCTTCAATCACCTTGGGCGTGGCGTCGGCGGCTACAGTCACCACCACGACCAGCTTGCCGTTGATCTGCACTGGGACTTCGAGTTCGTCTTCCTTGGCTAACTCTGGATCGCTGACCGGCCAGGGAGCGCGCAAGATTGCGCCCTGCTCGCCTAACTCTTCCCATAACTCCGCAGAGAGATAGGGCGCAAACGGTGCCAGCAGCAGCACCAGGGAGCGCAGCAGCTCCAGCATCACCGGCGCGGAAACCTCCCCCGCCGCCAGTTGCGCGTCGGCGGCCTGAATCTCGTTGACCAGTTCCATGATCGCCGCTACGCAGGTATTGAAGTGCCAGCGGCCACTGAAGTCCAGCGTGATCTTGGCGATGGTCTGATGCAGCTTGCGCAGCAGCTTGAGCGAAATGCCCGTGGGCGCTTCGACCTTCTGATCTCGGCCACTGCGCGCCAGCTCCGCATAGCGGTCCGTCAGCCGCCAGACGCGCGCCAGAAAGCGGCTCACACCGGCCACGCCGTCTTCCTGCCAATCCAGATCGCGGTCCGGCGGCGCGGCAAACAGCGAGTAGGTGCGCGTGGCATCCGCGCCGTACTTGGCGATCATGTCGTCGGGCGAAACCACGTTGCCCTTGGACTTGGACATCTTTGATCCGTCCTTGATGACCATGCCCTGCGTAAACAGTCGGCGCGCGGGTTCATCGTTGACGATCAGGCCCAGATCGCGCATGACCTTGGTCCAGAAGCGCGAGTAGATCAGATGCAGAATCGCGTGCTCCACGCCGCCGATATATTGGTCGATGGGGAACCAGTACTGCGCCACCGCGGGATCGAAGGGGGCCTTCGCGTTCTTTGCGTCCGTATAGCGATAGAAGTACCAGCTCGAATCGACAAAGGTATCCATCGTATCGGTCTCGCGCTTGGCCGCAGCGCCGCACTTGGGACAGGTGGTATTCAGAAACTCCGGCACACGGCTGAGCGGCGATCCGCCCTGCTGCGTGATCTCAATCTGCGCGGGCAGCACCACCGGCAACTGCTCGTCCGGCACCGGCACCAGTCCGCATTTCTCGCAATGAATGATGGGAATCGGCGTTCCCCAGAAGCGCTGACGGCTCACGCCCCAATCCTTCAGGCGGAAGGTTACCTTGGCCTCGCCGAAAGCCTTGCGGGCGGCAACCTCCTGGAGCTTGAGTTGAGCCTGTGTGCAGCTCAGGCCGTCGTACTCGCCGGAGTTCACCAGCACACCGTCTTCGGAGACAAACGGCAGCACCGCCGCCAGCGATGCGTCTTCCGGCTGAATCACCTGCACAATCGGCAGGCCGTACTTGGTGGCAAACTCGAAGTCGCGATCATCGTGCGCGGGAACGCTCATGATGGCACCGGTCCCGTAGTCGGCCAGAATGTAATTGGCTATCCAGATGGGCACACGCTCGCCGTTATAGGGATTGATGGCAAAGCGGCCGGTGGGAACGCCATGCTTCTCGATTGCGCCCAGATCGCCGGACTCGCGCGCTTTCTTCTGCTGATCGAGTAGCTCCGCTACCTTTTCATTTAGATCAGCATCTGCGGCGGTGAAAGAAGCCACCAGATCATGCTGCGGGGCAAGCTGCACGCTGGTCGCGCCAAAGATGGTATCCACACGGGTGGTGAAGACGCGAATGCGCGTTTTTGCAGATCCTTCTTCATCGAGGAAGAAGTCAACTTCAGTGCCTTCCGAGCGGCCGATCCAGTTGCGCTGCATGGTGCGGACTTTTTCCGGCCAACCCTCGAGATTTTCCAGGCCGTCCAGCAACTCCTGCGCGTAGGCCGTGATGCGATAGAACCACTGCACCAGGTCGCGCTGCTCCACCAGCGTGGTCTCATGCCGCCAGCAGCAGCCGTCCACCACCTGCTCATTGGCCAACACCGTGGCGCACTCTGGGCACCAGTTCACTTTGCTCTTCTTGCGGTACACCAGACCTTTTTCAAACATGCGCAGGAAAAACCACTGATTCCAGCGGTAGTAGTCGGGCAGGCAGGTGGTCACCTCGGTGGCCCAGTCGTAGCCCAGGCCAAGGCGCTCCATCTGGCGCTTCATGGCGGCAATGTTGGAGAGGGTCCACTCGCGTGGAGGGGTATTGTTCTTGAGCGCAGCGTTCTCGGCCGGCAGGCCAAAGGCGTCCCAGCCCATCGGATGCAGCACGTTGAAGCCGCGCATCCACTGGTAGCGCGCCAACGCATCGCCAATCGAGTAGTTGCGCACGTGGCCCATGTGCAACTGCCCGCTGGGATAAGGAAGCATCTCCAGCACGTAATACTTGGGCTTGCCGCAGTTGACGGGTTCAGCCGCATACAGTTTGGGATCAGAGGCCCAGCGTTGCTGCCACTTGGGTTCAATCGTCGACGGATCGTATCTCAGTTCGGTTTCTTCGGCCATAACCTATTCAGTGTAAACGGCGCGCCACGCATAGGCCATTTATCTGGTCAATCCCTCGTGAGGATTGCCCTGATCAATAGGGTCTCTTGCGGAATCCCATGGAGACTGACTTGGCACAGCATTTTTGGGGCTGAAAATTGGCTAAAAAAAGGCGATTTTGAGGGTAAAATCGGGGTTTTTGGGGTCAAAAAGGGCTAAAAATGGGCCTCTCTGTTTACTTTTCAGTC
>Ga0209415_10001825_pt1 | contig 40191 bp, 34 predicted proteins | sample PeaSoiSIISIP2007_FD_187696 | JGI IMG/M metagenome (GOLD analysis project Ga0209415, IMG submission 187696) | Peat soil microbial communities from Weissenstadt, Germany - SII-SIP-2007 (SPAdes) (version 2) | ecosystem: Environmental > Terrestrial > Soil > Wetlands > Peat | place: Germany...
CCAGCAGGGCCCATAAGGTAGAAAAGGTCATGGCCTACCTCCTGGCTGTCGGAGCTGCTCTGGCCAACGCCCTCACCACCATCCTCCAGCGGATGGGACTCGAGTCCGCCCCGGCCGAGACGAACCTGCGGTGGAGCCTGATGGCCTTCGCGCTCCGCCGCAAGGTGTGGCTGGCCGGCTTCGCCTGCATGGTGGGGGCTTTCCTCTTTCAATTCACCGCCCTCCACTTCGGCCGCCTGACCGTCGTCCAGCCCATCCTCACCCTCGAGCTTCCCTTCCTGGTGGCGATCCTGGGCATCTGGTTCCGCCAGCAGCTGGGATGGCGCGAATGGGCCGGTTCGCTGCTGGCCGCCGGGGGCCTGGCCGTCTTCCTGGTGCTGGCGTCACCCGGTGGTGGCAGCGAGACCCCCACCCTCTACGACTGGGGTCTCGTCTCCATCGCCGTCATCGGTGGCGGGACGATCTCGGTCATGTTGACCCGGGTCGGGTCTTCGGCCTGGAAGGCGGCCATGTTCGGGGTGGCCGCGGCCATCGCCTTCGCCTTCACCGCCGCCCTCATGAAGGAGACGAACGCCGACATCGGCCGCGGATGGGCGGGCGTCTTCACCAAGTGGCCGCCCTACGCCTTGGCCGTCTCCGGCCTGGCCGGCCTCTTTCTCATGCAGAACGCCTTTCGCGCCGGTCCGGTTACCGCGTCACAGTCGACCCTGGTGATCGTCGACCCGCTGGCGTCGATCGCCATCGGCATCGGGCTCTTCGGCGACCACGTCCAGACGGCGGGGGGTCGGGGCGCAGGCGAGGCCCTGGCCCTGGTCGTGCTCTTCCTCGGTGCCTTCTCGTTGACGCGATCACCTCTCATCATCAGCGTGAAGACCGAGGACGGGGAGTCCAACCACATCCTGTCGCAGCGTCACCGGGGTGTGGGGGGCCGCTCGGATCCCCCGGACTGGACATCGGGCGACCCGGCGACGGCACCGGGGTGACCGCACCGAGCGTCCCGGGAGAGACGGATCCGTCCGGCTACGACCCGTGGCATGCGATCCTCGAGCGGATCGACGACGCCGCCGCGCTCGGCTCCATCGATCCCGACGTCCACCGCCAGCTGCGCACGCCCGAACGCATTCTCGAGGTGGCCGTTCCCGTCCGGATGGACGACGGCCACGTGGAGGTCTTCACCGGTTGGCGGATCCACCACAACACCTCCCGCGGCCCGGCCAAGGGGGGCATCCGCTTCCACCCTGCGCTCCAGGCCCGAGAGGTCTCCGCCCTGGCTGCCGACATGACGCTCAAGACCGCTGTCGTGGACATTCCCTTTGGAGGAGGCAAGGGCGGCGTCCGCTGTGATCCGAGGTCGATGTCCGTCGCCGAACTCGAGCGCATGACCCGGCGCTACACCTACGAGATCGCGTCGATCCTCGGACCTGAACGCGACATCCCGGCCCCCGACGTCAACACCGACGAGCGTGTCATGGCCTGGCTGCTCGACACCCTCGACATGCTGGAGGGTCGATCGATCCCGGCCGTCGTCACCGGCAAGCCTCTGGCCGTGGGGGGGATGCCGCTTCATTCGGGGGCCACGGCGTCGGGTGTGGTCCGCTGTGTCCGTTCCGTCTTCGCCGTCAAGAAGATGGAGCTCGCCGGCGCCCGGGCGATAGTCCAGGGATTCGGCAAGGTCGGCGGGCCCCTCGTCTTCCTGCTGGCGTCGGCGGGCATGCGGGTGGTGGCCGTCTCCGATGTGGCGGGCGCCGTCTACAACGCCGGGGGGATCGATGCCGGGGAGCTCTCGGAGCACGTCACCCGCACCGGCTCGGTGGCCGGGTTCGAAGGGGCCGAGGCCATCAGCGGCGACGCCTTCTGGGGGGTCGACGCCGAACTGGCCATCCCCGCCGCTCTCGAGGGTGCCATCGACGTGGACGTGGCCAACACCCTGAAGGCGTCCGTGGTCGTGGAGGCGGCCAACGGACCCACCACTCCCGAGGCGGACCTTGTCCTGGCCGCACGCCAGGTGACCGTCGTCCCCGACATCCTGGCCAATGCGGGCGGGGTCACCGCGTCGTACTTCGAATGGGCCCAGAGCAGACAGGGTTACGCGTGGGACGAGGACCTCGTGGCCCTGCGCCTGGCCCGGACCATCGACGACGCCTTCGTCGACGTCTGGGACAGGTCGACCAAGATGGGAGTGTCGATGCGCCGCGCCGCCGGCGTCGTCGCCATCGATCGTCTGGCCGCGGCCATCTCGGCGCGCGGGCTCTTCCCCTGATCGACCCTCACCGGCGGGCCGGTGTCACCGCACCACCGCGTCACCAGCCGCGATCGACCCACTCCTGGAGGTGCGGGCTCTCGGATCCGATGGTGGTGTCGGCCCCGTGGCCGGGGAGCACCAGGGTCTCGGGACCGAATCGTCGGAAGAGCCGTTCCTCGATCGAGCGGATGATGGTGTCGAAGTCACCGCCCTCAAAGCTCGTGTTTCCCGGCCCACCGGGGAAGAGGGTGTCGCCGCTGAACAGAAGAGGCGTGTCGTGGAGATAGAACGAGACCGATCCCGGCGTGTGTCCGGGATTGGCGATCGTCTCCAGCCGCAGCCTGCCGACCTCGAGGATGGCGCCGTCTTCGAGGAGGAGGTCGTACGAGGGCAGCATGCCGGCGTCTTCGGCCGACACCGAAACGGAGAAGCCGGCGTCGCGGACGGCCGGGACGGCCTGGATGTGGTCCCAATGGCCGTGGGTCTCGACCACCTGGCGCACCCCGAGTTCCCGGCACATCTCGAGCAGCCGCTCGTGCTCGTTGGCCGCGTCCACGAGGACGGCCTCCCCGGTCTCCTTGCACCGTATGACGTGGACGTTGTTGTCCATGGGTCCGACCACGACACGGTGGACCTCGACCAGGCTGTCCTCGTAGTGGAGCACGATCTCTCCTCGGGTAGGACCCGCCGCTCGAGCGCGGCGGGAGGGGGTGTCCGGGGTCGCCAGTCTATTGACTCGGTGGTCAACAACAGCCCCCGTCTGGTAGACAACCACCGTCGCCAATCCGCCCGGGGGACCCGACGATCCCGGGGACCGTCGAGGGGAAACGACCCATGAACTTCGCCTTCAGCGAGGAACAGGAAGAGCTACGGCGCTCCGTGCGCCGCTTTCTCGAGGACAAGTCGCCGATGACCGAGGTCCGGCGCCTCATGGAGACGACCGAGGGATTCGACCCCGCCGTCTGGAAGCAGATGGGCGAGCAGCTCGGCCTCCAGGCGATCGCCATTCCCGAGGAATACGGCGGCGTCGGGTTCGGATACGTCGAGCTCACCGTGATCTTCGAGGAGATGGGTGCGGCGCTGTTGTGCGCGCCCTATTTCTCGACGGTCGCCCTGGCCGCCAACGCGCTGCTCTCCTGTGGGGACGAGGGTGCCAAGAAGGACTTCCTGCCCGGCATCGCCGCCGGTGAGACGATCGCCACGCTGGCATTGACCGAGGACACCGGTCGGTGGGACCTCGACGGCGTCACCCTGGCCGCCACGGGCAAGGGGGGGCAGTGGAAGCTCGACGGGCACAAGATGTTCGTGATCGACGGGCACACGGCCGGACTCATCCTGGTGGCCGGCCGCACGGCCAAGGGTGTGAGCCTCTTCGCCGTCGAGGCGGACGCGGCCGGGATCACCCGGACACCGCTCGCCACCATGGACCAGACCCGCAAGCAGGCGCGGATCGAGTTCTCGGGGACAGAGGCCCGGTTGGTGGGCGAAGAAGGGGGAGCCGGCCCGGCGCTGTCGCGCACGCTCGACCTGGCCGCCGTGGCCCTCGCCGCCGAGCAGGTCGGTGGAGCCCAGCGTTGCCTGGACATGGCCGTCGACTACGCCAAGACGCGGATCCAGTTCGGTCGGCCCATCGGCTCCTTCCAGGCGATCAAGCACAAGTGCGCCGACATGCTCCTCGAGGTGGAGTCGGCCAAGTCCGCCGCCTACTACGCCGGCTGGGCGGCCGCCGAAGACTCCGAGGAACTGCCGGTGGTGGCCAGTCTGGCCAAGTCCTACTGCTCGGAGGCCTACTTCCACGCCGCCGCCGAGAACATCCAGATCCACGGTGGGATCGGATTCACCTGGGAGCACGACGCCCACCTCTACTTCAAGCGGGCCAAGTCGTCGGAATTGCTCCTCGGGGACCCCAGCTACCACCGCGAACTCCTGGCCCAGCGCATCGGCATCTGACGGCCCCACCGGGAAGATGTCGGGACGCGGCTGGCGGCTGCGGCCCGAATTGCGTCGCCACTGGGGCGGCCGGACCGCGGCGGTCTGATGGTACGGGCGTGGGAGAGCGTCGACGGTCCCGCCGGCACCCTCGCCGTGCACGTGGCGCCCGAGGTCACCGCGTCGGGCCCTCTGGCCGCCGCCGTCGTCCTCTGCCACGGCTTCCCCCTGGGGGTCGACGCGGCGGAGAGCGCCGGTGACAGCCTGCCCGCCCTGGCCGATCGCCTGGCCTCCGAGTCGGGCCGGTGCGTGGTCGCCGGCTGTTTCCGGGGAATCGGACCGTCGGAGGGTGACTTCTCCCTCGACGGTTGGCTCGAGGATCTCCGGGCTCTCGTCTCCTACGGGGCGGGTCTCGTCTCCGGCGGGGGAGTGTGGCTCGTCGGCTTCGGGACGGGTGGGGCGCTCGCGTTGTGTCTGGCCGCCGGAGACCCGCGTGTCCGGGGTGTCGCCTGCCTGGGGTCGCCGGCCACCTTCGCCGACTGGGCCCAGGATGTCGACGGGATGCTCGACTTCGCCCGTCGCGTCGGGGTGGTCCGGACGCCGGACTTCCCCTCCGACACGGCCGCCTGGGCCGCCGGCTTCACGTCGTTGCGCCCGGCCGAGGCCGCTGCCGCGTTGCCACCGCGGCCGGTCCTCGTCGTCCACGGCGTCGACGACGACGAGGTGCCCCTGTCGGACGCCCGCGTCCTGGCCGAGGCGGCGGCACCGGGTGCCGAGCTGCGCGTCATCGGTGGGGCCGGTCATCGCCTCCGCGCCGATCCGCGTGCCATGGCCCTTCTCGTGGGCTGGCTCGAACGCCAGAGCCCCTGAACCGCTCACGGGATCCCGTGCCCCCACGGGGACAGGTCCCGCTCGATGTGCCGATCGTCTTGTGGAACACTGACGCCCATCCTCCGCGGTGCAGGAGGTTCAGACGAGAGACGGGGGGCTCACATGACCCGCAAGATCCGATCGATCGGCGTCCTGGTGGCGGTTCCGCTGGTTCTCCTGGTGGCCACCGGGTCCGGAGCGGGTGCGGCCCGGACGTCGCCCGTTCTTCCCGGAACGGTGGCCTGCCGGACCTGGAGCGGCGTCATCAAGTTCTCCCCGCACCTCAAGACGACCGGTGTTTCACCCACTGAGACCTTCACGATCACGGCCACCTTGGGCACGACCGCCAGTCCCTGCGTCACGTCCCTCGGTATGCCCCAGCTCGGGAAGATCAAGGGGAAGCTCAAGTTCTCGTCGACCGGCGGCGCCAACCGGTGCAGCACCGTCTTCAGTGGCGGCGCCCTCACCCCGACCCCGCCGAGCAAGTTCAAGTTGACCTGGACGTCGCCCCCGGGATCACCGACCCATTGGACCCAACCAGGGCCGTTCGCCGTCACCGGCGCGGTGGCCATGAACACCATCACCGTCACCGGTGGTGCGGTGGCCGGTTCCTTCTCGCCGTTCGCCACGCCGAACGCCACTCTCGCCGGACCGGCGCCCTGGGGCGTGGCCGGTGTGACGGCGGCCTGCGGATCGACGAACGGACTGGCCAGCCTCCCCCTCGGTGTCGGCTCCTCGGGCTCGTGGTGAGCGGTCTCTAAGGGAGAACCCCGTCGGGGACCGACGTGCCGATGGCGTGGCGCAGCGCCCGGGCCGCCGCCCTCGGGTCGTCTGACCCGGTGAGGTAGCGGACGACGACGAAGCACCGGGCACCGGCCGCCGCCAGTCGGGGGATCGTCTCCGGAGTGACGCCCCCGGTGACGAACACCGGCACCGTGACCCGACCGACGGCATAGGTCACGTAGTCGGTTCCGGTACCGGCGCGGCCGAGCTTCGTCGGTGTGGCCTCCACCGGTCCGGCGGAGACGTAGTCGACCGGCTCGGAGATGCTGGCGTCGAGCTCGCCCGGCGCGTGCGTCGACAGGCCCACCACCGCGTCCGGGCCCAGGATCCGGCGCGCCAGGGCGGGAGAGGCGTCGTCCTGGCCCACGTGGACGCCGTCGGCGCCGACTTCGAGGGCGAGGTCGGGACGGTCGTTCAAGATGAAGGGCACGCCGTGATCGGCGCACACTCCCGCCGCCAGCCGTCCCCTGGCGACCACCGAACGGGCGTCGAGGTCCTTGTCGCGCAGTTGGACGATGTCCACACCGCCTTCGATGCACGCGGTCAGGAACGAGGCGAGATCGGGGCGGTCCGGTGAGCACAGATAGAGACTCCGGCCCGCCACCATCCCGGCCGGGCCGGTGACGGGCGTCGGCTCCCTCAACGCTGGCCGGCGCTCGCCGTCGCTCTCTTCCTCGCCGCCCGCGCCTTGCCCGCGGGCTCCTTTCCCGCGGGCGTCTTTCCCCTGGACAGCTTGGTCGTCGACGCCTTCTTCACGGGAGCCTTCTTCACGGCCACCGTCTTCGCCTGTGCCTTCTTCACGGGCACCTTCCCCGTCGCCCCCAACTGTCGCGCCGGTTCCTGCTTCCTCGCCCGGGTCGTCTTCCCGGCCACCGGTGTCGCGGCGGCCGCCGCTTTGTTCTTGGCCTTCATCTCCTGCTTGAAGGCGCGGACCCGGTCCAGGGAGCCGGCATCGGTGATGTCGGCGACGGAGCGGAACGTGTCGGGGTCCCCGTAGGGGGAGGACGACTCCCGCCACCCGTCGGGGCGCACTCCGAGCTGCTTACCGAGGAGGGCGACGAAGATCTTGGCCTTCTGTTCCCCGAATCCCGGCAGGCGGCGGACTCGATCGAGCAGTTCCGTCCCCGAACCCACCCCCTCCCAGATGCCGTCGGGCTTGCCCCCGTAGTCAGCGACGATCGTCCGGCACAGATCCTGCACCCGTCCGGCCATCGATCCGGGATACCGGTGCAGAGCGGGCTTGGCCGAGAAGAGACCGGCGAGCACCTCGGGGTCCATGGACGCGATCTCCTTGGTGTCGAGATCGCGTCCCAGTCGTCGCCGGAGCTCGGCCGGCCCGGCAAACGCCCACTCCAACGGCACCTGCTGGTCGAGAACCATCCCGATCAACAAGGCGAGAGGATCGGTGGACAGGAGCCTGTCGGCCTCGGGATCGCCGGACAGTCGGAGCATCGTCATACCGGGAGACTGTAGAGCGCGTCCCGACGACCGGGCACCCTCCCCGCGGACGGGTCCGGGTCGCCGCGCGAGGATCGGATCCATGGTGGTCCGGGCTCTCGACGACGACGACGGGTTGTGGAAGGACGAGTCGCTCCGCCGGGCCTGGGGATCCACCGCAGTGGCCCGCCTGGGCACCCTGGTGGACGCGGCCGGGCTCCCGGGATTCGTGGCCCTGGCCGACGGGCGTCCGATCGGTCTCCTCACCTGTGCCCGGGTCGGTGACGACATCGAGGTGGTCACTCTCCACGTCGACCGGGAGGGCCGAGGGACAGGACGGGCCCTGATGGACGCCGTCCTGACCGACGCCCGGCGAACCGCGGCACGACGCATCTGGCTCGTCACCACCAACGACAACACCCGGGCCATCGCCTTCTACCGCCGCTGGGGCATGCACCAGGTGGCGACCATCACCGACGGCGTCGCCGCCTCCCGACAGGTGAAGCCGTCCATCCCGGTCACCGGTCGTGACGGGATCCCCGTTCGTGACGAGCTCGTCTTCGATCGCCGTCTCGACGACGGCCCCCTGCCGGCCCCCGCCGCCTGAGTCCCCGCCGCCTGAGTCCCCGGCGCCCGCGTCCGGCAACCACCATCACCGACGGTTCGTCGGACGGTCGTCCATCCCGAGCATCCACCCTGGATACGCTCCCCCGGTGTCCGACCGACGAAAGAATCAGTTCCGTTTCTGGCCCGAGGGCTACGACGCTCTCCAGAGGTTGAGCCGGACGGTCAAGGGATCCGGCATCGATCCGGTGCTCCTCGAGCTCGTCAAGATGCGCGCCTCCCAGATCAACGGCTGCGCCTACTGCATCGACATGCATGCGAAGGATGCCCGGGCCGCCGGTGAGACCGAGCAGCGTCTCCACGGATTGAGTGCCTGGCGAGAGACCCCGTTCTTCTCCGCCCGGGAGCGGGCGGCACTGGCCCTGACCGAGGCGGTCACTCTCGTCTCGGAGGGACAGGTCCCCCAGAGCGTGATCGACGACGCGGCCGCGCTCTTCCCGCCCGACGCCCTCACCGAGATCGTCTACGCCGTCATCGAGATCAACGCCTGGAACAGACTGGCGATCACCACCGGAGCCCCCGAGCCCGGCTCGTACCGCGGCGCCGTCTTTCCGGAGGAGGGATCGACCGCGCTCAGGCCATGAGAGAGGTGAGCGGACCGTCCGACCAGAGCTGGATCTCGATGTACTTCTCGAAGGGCCGGTTCTGGTAGCCGTCGTATCCCCCTGGTCCGCTACTCGGGAGTCCGAAGGTGTCGATCACATCGGCAAGCTCCTCCAGTCGGAACACCCGTCCGTGGGACGCCCGGCGCACGAGGGGGAGGCCATAGTCGCCTCCGAAGCCCATGGCGGTGACGCTGTCGGACGCGGTCACGCTCGAGACCTCGGAGGGCAGGGCCGCCAGGGGGAGGACGACCTCCCCCATCTCGGCGGCCAGACCCCGGTACCAAGGTGACGACCCCAGGACGAAGTAGTGCGGGGCGCGGCGCTCGGGACGACCGCCGACGTCGATGAACAGCGCCCTCAGCTTCTCCTCGGTCCGGCGGCGAAGCTCCATGTACCTCCGTCCGAAGACCCGGGCGGAGGTTCCCTCCGACCGTTCCCGCTCGAGCGTCCGGAGCACCTCGGCCAGCTTGTCGTCGGGGAGGTCGGACAGGTTGAGAAAGGGGGGCCGGCCGGCGAGGTGGTAATGGGTGACGACGTCGGGAATCTCCGCCCCCGGGCGCCGCGTCACCGTTCGGAGGAGCCCTTCGGAGGGTCGTCACAGGCCCCGTCGGACGTGGACGTCACACGGCCCAGGGGTCGGACGCACCGGGATCGATCCCGTAGGCGGCCATGGCGTCGGCCACCTCGTCGGTCTTCGCCTCTCCGTCCCGGGCCAGGGCGGAGAGGACGGCCACGACGATATGGGCGGCATCGACTTCGAAGAACCGCCGCAGCGCGGCCCGCGTGTCGGAGCGCCCGAACCCGTCGGTCCCGAGCGAGGTGAACGGCCGGGGCACCCACCGTGCCACCTGATCGGGGATGGCTCTCATGTAGTCCGTCACGGCCACCACCGGTCCGGCCCCCCGCGCCAGCGACTCGGTCACGAACGGCGTCCGCGACACATCGGCCGGATGGAGCCGGTTTCCGCGCTCGGCCGAGAGCGCGTCATGGCGCAGTTCGTTGTACGACGTGACCGAGTACGCGTCGGCGGCCACCGACCAGTCCCGGGCCAGGATCTCCCGGGCCTCCATGGCCGCCTGCCACATCGGTCCTGAGAACAGCAGCGTCGCCCTCCGCGTCCCGACCGTGCCGTTCGTCTCGGGCACCCCGGCGAAGCGGTACATGCCGCGGAGGATGCCGGCCCTGATGGCCTCGCCGGCCTCGCCGGAGGGCAGGGGGGGCATGACGTAGTTCTCGTTGTAGAGGGTCAGGTACCAGAACCGGTCCTCGGGATCGGGGCCGAGGGTGCGGCGGACCGCCTCCTCCATGATCACGGCGATCTCGTAGGCGAAGGCGGGGTCGTAGACGCGCGCCGCGGGGTTGACCGAGGCGAGGAGCGGGGAATGGCCGTCGTCGTGCTGGAGCCCTTCGCCCTGGAGCGTGGTCCGTCCCGCCGTGCAGCCGGCCAGGATCCCCCGACCCCGGACGTCGCCCAGGAGCCACATCAGGTCGCCGGTCCGCTGGAAGCCGAACATCGAATAGAAGAGGTAGATCGGGAGCATCGGTTGGCCCCAGGTGGCGTAGGCCGTCGAGAGGGCGATGAAGGCGGCCATCGACCCCGCCTCGGTGATCCCCTCTTCGAGCACCTGACCCTTGCGATCCTCGGCGTATCGGAGGATGAGATCGGAGTCGACCGGGGTGTACCGCTGGCCTTCCGGGGCGTAGATCTTCGTCTCGGCGATGAGCGGCTCGAGGCCGAAGGTCCGGGCCTCGTCGGGGACGATCGGTGCCACCAGCCGGCCGATGGCCGGGTCGCGCACGAGGTTCCGAAGCAGCCGGGCGAAGGCCATCGTCGTCGAGACGGCCTGGTTCCCCGACCCCGCCGTCAGATCGGAGAAGACGGTGGGACCGGGCGGATCGGCCGGGCGGGGCCGGACCGTACGCGACGGGAGGGGGCCGGCCAGAACCTTCCGGCGGGCGGAGAGGTACTCGTGGGCGGCCGAACCCTCGGGGGGTCGGTAGTAGGGGGGCTGGTCGGCGTCGAGTGCCTCGTCGGGGATCTCCTCCTGGAGATAGAGCCGGTCCCGGAGGGCCAGAAGCTGGGCCCTGGTCATCTTCTTGATCTGGTGGGTGGCGTTGCGGGCCTCGATCTCGGGACCGAGCGTCCAGCCCTTCACCGTCTTGGCCAGGATCACCGTCGGCTGGCCGACCCCGGACTGGGCCGGTTCGGTGGCCAGCTTGTAGGCGGCGTAGAGCTTCCGGTAGTCGTGGCCGCCGCGGGGAAGGGCCTGGATCTCCTCGTCCGAGAGGTGCTCGACGATCTTCCGGAGCCGGGGGTCGGGCCCGAAGAAGTGCTCCCGGGCGTAGGCGCCGGACTCGGTGGCGTACTTCTGGAACTCCCCGTCGGGGGTCGTGTTCATCTTGTCGAGCAGGACGCCGTCGATGTCACGGGCGAGGAGCTCGTCCCACTTCGAACCCCAGACCACCTTGATCACGTTCCATCCGGCGCCCCGGAAGGTGGCCTCGGCCTCCTGGATGATCTTCCCGTTCCCCCGGACGGGCCCGTCGAGGCGCTGGAGGTTGCAGTTGACCACGAAGGTCAGGTTGTCGAGATGCTCGCGGCCGGCCACCGAGAGGGCCCCGGTCGATTCCACCTCGTCGAGCTCGCCGTCACCGACGAAGCACCAGACCCGGGAGGCCGACGTGTCGGCGATCTCCCGGTGGAGCAGGTAACGGTTCACGTGGGCCTGGTAGATCGCCGTCAGGGGCCCGAGACCCATGGAGACCGTCGGGTACTCCCAGAAATCGGGCAGAAGGCGCGGGTGGGGGTAGCTCGGGAGCCCGTCCCCGGAGACCTCCTGACGGAAACGGTCGAGCTGGTCCTCGGACAGCCGGCCCTCGACGAAGGCCCGGGCGTAGATCCCCGGGGAGGCGTGGCCCTGGAAGAAGACCATGTCGCCGAAGCCTCCGTCGGACTTTCCCCGGAAGAAGTGGTTGAACCCCACCTCGTAGAGCGAGGCCGAGGAGGCGTAGGTGGCCAGGTGCCCCCCGATCCCTTCGGAGCGCTGGTTGGCCCGGGTGACCATGACGGCCGCGTTCCACCGGATGTAGGCCCGGATCCGCCGCTCGAGGTACTCGTCCCCGGGGAACCAGGGTTCCTGGTCCCGCGGGATCGTGTTCACGTACGGGGAGGAGACGGTGGCCGGGAAGTCGACCTGCTTGGACAGAGCCCGTTCGAGCAGCTTCATGAGCAGGAACCTCGCCCGGGGCCGGCCCTGGGCGTCGACGACGGCGTCGAAGGAGTCGATCCATTCGGCCGTCTCCTCCGGATCGATGTCGGGGAGCTGGTGCGACATTCCGTCGAAGAGCACGGCTCCAGCCTACGGGTGCCCCCCTCCGCCGGTGGCCCATGGTGCCCCGACAGCGTCGGGCGGAATCGGAAGGAGGGGCGCACGGGGCGCCCCTCCTTCACTCCCAACGTCGGAGAGATGACGTGAGAACCGGGATCTCTGACCTGACCCCGCATGGGGGCTCACGCCAATACTCCTCCTTTCGGTGGGGAGAGCACATCACCATCGATGATGAGGCGCACCTGTGCTTCTTTCACTACTCACCGTGTGGCTCGGCTCCGTCCCTCTCTCTCCAAGGCTCCCCGATGTCAGTTCCGGTCGGCCACCGCCTCCTCGACCGTCTCGAGCAGCGCCTGTCCGGTGACAGGGGTCCGCAGAGCCCGGTCACCGTCGAACAGGTGGGACCAGCGGCCGAACTCCCGTTGGGACGCCTGGACGACGACGGGCGTCTCCGGATGCAGTCGCCTCATGGCCTCCAGGATCTTCCGGGATTCCTCATGGTCGATCCCGAGTGAGGACACCACCGCGTCGGCGTGCTCGAGCAGGTCGCAGTGCCCGGACGACACGAGCGGACACCGGCCTCCCGTGGGTCCTTCGGGACCCGGGCACCACTCCACCGAGTACCCGTCGTCGGTCAGCAGGCGCCAGTAGGCGAACGCCTCGGCCCCGTCGGGCTCCTCGATGAGCACCCTTTTCCCTCTGGGGGCCGTTCCGGGGGTTCCTGCCCGGCGCGCCCAGCGTCGGGCGAAATCCCTGCCCAGTGGCTTGCGGTGCGACCACATCGGGACCTCCTTCCCGGCCCGCGTGGGCCGGTCACAGTGCCAGTGTCGGCTCATCACGCTGGGTGCGGTAGGGGCTTTGGTCACGTGCCCCGGGGTCTAACTTGAGTTCCGTGTCGACCCCCCGTCCTCGGTCCGTCGCCCAGCCCGTGCCCGTCGACGGGGAGACCGTCGTCTACACCGACGGTTCTTGTCTCGGGAATCCCGGCCCCGGAGGGTGGGCCTGGGCCGTTCCCGACGGCCCCTATGCCAGTGGGGCGGAACCGCGGACGACCAACCAGCGGATGGAGATCACCGCCGTCGTCAGAGCCCTGGAGGAGCTGAAGGGACCCGTCCTGGTGATGAGCGATTCGACCTACGTGGTGAATTGCTTCCGCGACCGGTGGTGGGAGGGATGGCGCCGCCGGGGATGGCGCAACACCGCCGGCAAACCGGTGGCCAACCGCGATCTGTGGGAGCCGCTCATCGACCTGGCGCTCGATCCGGCCCGGGTCGTCCGATTCGGCTGGGTGAAGGGGCATTCGGGCGACACCATGAACGACCGGGTCGACCTCCTCGCCACCGATGCGGCGTCGACCCAATCGGGGGAGTCAGGCGACGTCTTCCCCGGCTGACGTCGTACGCCGGTTGACGTCGGTCCCTGGCGATCAGGATTCCGGCCCATCCGGCGACCGGCGTCCCGCCCGTGTGGCGGCTGGGTTTTGGCGGCCCCGACGCCGCCGCCCGTAGCATGCCGAGAATGGAGCTCAAAGGATCATCAGCCGTCATCACCGGGGGCGCCTCCGGGCTGGGAGCCGGGACGGCACGGACGCTTCAAGCGCTCGGCGTCCGCTGCACCATCTTCGACCGGAACGAGGAAGGCGCCAAACAACTGGCGGACGAGATCGGCGCCAACTACGTCGCCGGGGACGTGACCGACCCCGAGGACTGTCAACGGGCGGTCAACCAGGCGGCCGAGGGCGGCAACCTCCGGGTGGCGGTCAATTGCGCAGGGACCGGGTGGGTGGGCCGGGTCATCAACCGGGACAACTCGCCCCATGACCCCAAGGCGTTCAAATTCATCCAGGACCTGAACGTCCTCGGAACGTTTCACGTCATGACCATCGCGGCGTCGGCCATGGCCGGAACCGAGCCTCTGGCCGACGGAGAGCGCGGCGTCATCGTGAACACGGCATCCGTCGCCGCCTTCGACGGTCAGGTCGGCCAGCTCGCCTATTCGGCATCCAAGGGAGCGGTGGTGGGGATGACCCTCCCCGCCGCGCGCGACCTGGCACCCGTCGGGATCCGCGTCGTCACCATCGCCCCCGGGCTCTTCGACACCCCCTTGCTCGGAATGCTCCCCGACGAGCAGCGCGACGCGCTGGCCCAGTCGGTGCTCTTCCCCAAGAAGCTCGGTCAGCCCATGCAGTACGGCCAGCTCGTCGCCCATATCGCCCAGAACTCCTACCTGAACGGCGAGGTGATCCGGCTCGACGGCGGAATTCGGATGCCCCCCAAGTGAGCGGCCGGGACACCCGATGACAGGCTCACAACGGCGATGAAGTACGTCGAGGTCGGCGGAGCCCGGATGTCGGCGATCGGCCTCGGGACGTGGCAGTTCGGCTCACGCGAATGGGGTTACGGAAACGACTACGCGGAGCGCGACGCCATCGCCATCGTCCACCGGGCCCTGGACGTCGGGATCACCCTCTTTGACACGGCCGAGATCTACGCCTTCGGCCGTTCCGAGCGCATCCTCGGCCGGGCTCTCGAAGGCCGGCGCGACGACGCCTTCCTGGCCACCAAGATCTTCCCGGCCTTCCCGGTCGGACCCGTCGTCCTGCAGCGGGCGCGGGGAAGTATCCGACGTCTCGGTGTGAAGTGCATCGACCTCTACCAGATCCACCAGCCCAACCCGGTTGTCCCTCTGTCGTCCACCATGCCCGCCTTCGCACAGCTGATCGACGAGGGACTCGTCCGCCACGCCGGGGTCTCGAACTATGCCTTGGCGCGTTGGCAGGCCGCCGACCAAGCGCTCGGGCGCCCCGTGCTGTCGAATCAGGTCCCCTTCAACCTGGTGGACCGCCGACCCGAGCGCGAGCTGCTGCCCTGGGCGCAGGCCCACGACCGGCTGATCATCGCCTACAGCCCCCTCGCCCAGGGTCTCCTGTCCGGTCGGTACGACGCCGAGCACCGTCCCGCCGGGATGGTCAGGGTCAACTCACCGGCATTCCTTCCCGAGAATCTGCGGCTGGCCGAACCCCTCATCGACGTCCTCAGAACGGTGGCGGCCGCTCATGACGCCACCCCGTCACAGGTGGCCTTGGCGTGGTTGATCCGTCGGCCCAACGTCGTCGTGATCCCCGGCGCCAGCTCCGTCGCCCAGGTCGAAGTCAACGCGGCGGCGGCCGAGCTCGAGCTCTCGGACGACGAGGACGACGCCCTGTGCCGGGCGTCGGACGACTTTCATCCCCGGGGGGTCCGCGAGGTGTGGCCCCAGCTGGCGCGAGAGCGGTTCGCCGGTATCGCCGAGCGGTTCAAGGGCGGCGGCACCCACGCGGCGTCGTAGAGGACTGCGGTGCGGTACTTCACGGAGGACGAAGCCCGCGCCTACCTCCCACGGCTGCGGCGGATCCTCTCCCTCCTTCGACGCGCCGCCGATCTCGGTGTCCGGGCGGGTACGAACGGTCACGCCACCGTGCGCGCCCCGGCCACGGCCGACGACGCTCCGCTCGACCTCGGACCCCAGGAGGCCCTGGCCGAGCTCGAGCAGGAGGGGATCGTTCTCCGGGACCTGGCCCGCGGGCTGGTGGACTTTCCCTCGCTCCACCCGAGCGGCCGTGTCGTCCAGCTCTGCTGGCAACTCGGCGAGGACGATCTCGCGTGGTGGCACCTCCCCGAGGACGGATTCGCCGGCCGGCACCCTCTGCCGCTGCCGCCGGAGCTCCCGCTGCCACCCGAGCCCCTGCCGCCCGGGCTGTAGCCGCCCGGGCTTGAAGCCGCCCGGGCTTGAAGCCGCCCGGGCTTGAAGCCGCCCGGGCTGTCGTGGTGCCTGTCACGGGAGCTCTCCCGCCGTGTTCGTCGCTCCGGAGCGGCGTGCCCGGTGGTTCCCCGGTTGATGCGCCCCCGATAGGCTGACCCGCGGATCTGCTGCATGTTCGTGGGGTCCCCCCCCAGGAGGTGATGACGACGACCGGAGACACCCAGTTCGATGTCGTCGTGATCGGTGGCGGCCCCGCCGGCTATGCCACCGCTCTCTACGGCGCGTCGGCCGGTCTGTCCATCGCCGTGGTCGAACGGGACAAGGTGGGGGGAACCTGCCTCCACCGCGGCTGCATCCCGGCCAAGGAATTCCTCGAGACCGCGTCCGTGATGCGGACGGTGGCCGGGGCCAAAGAGTTCGGCGTCCAGGCCGGCCAGCCGATCGTCGACTTCTCTGTCAGCCAGGGCCGTAAGCAGAAGGTGGTCGACATTCTCTTCAAGGGTCTGGTGGGCCTCATGCAGGGCCGGGGGATCACCACCTTCAGCGGATCGGGGGAGCTTCTGCCCGACCGGCGTGTTCGTGTGACGGGCTCGGACCAGACCGTCGAGCTCTCGGGTCGGCACGTCGTTCTGGCGTCGGGGTCGGTGCCGCGGACGATCCCGGGATTCGGGGTCGACGGACGGTTGGTCCTCACGTCCGACGAGGTCCTCTCGCTCAACACTCCGCCGGCGTCGGTCGCCATCATCGGCGGCGGCGCCATCGGTTGTGAGTTCGCGTCGATGTTCGCCGACCTCGGAAGCCAGGTGACAGTTCTCGAAGCGCTTCCCTCCTTGCTCACCGGCTGTGACGAGGACGTCATCGCCGTCGTGGCCCGGTCCTTCCGCAAGCGCGGCATCGTCGTCCACACAGGCGTCAACGTCACCGGCCACACCCCGGGAACAACCGGGACGACGGTCACCTTCGGCGACGGGGACCAGGTGGCGGTGGACGCCGTCATTCTCTCCGTGGGCCGCCGTCCCTTGACCGCTGGCCTCGTGAACGAGGGAACCGGGGTTGTGGTGGACGAGCGGGGTTTCGTGGTCGTCGACGAGTACATGCGGACGGCAGCCGACGGGATCTGGGCCGCGGGAGACGTCGTCGACACTCCGCAACTGGCCCACGTGGGATTCGCAGAGGGGATCCTCATCATCAAAGGGATCCTCGGGGAACCTGCTCTCCCCGTGGAGTACTCCCGGGTCCCCTGGTGCATCTACTGCCACCCGGAGGTGGCATTCGCAGGATTGACCGAGACCCAGGCCCGCGACCGTGGCCTGGACGTGGTCGTGAAGAAGGATCCGTTCGGAGGTAACAGCCGGGCCCGGATCGTGGGGGAGACCGACGGCCTCGTCAAGGTGATCGCCGAGCGCATGCCCGACGGGCGAGCGGGGAGGATCCTCGGCGTCCACATGGTCGGACCCTGGGTGACCGAACAACTCGGCCAGGGATACATGGCGGTGAACTGGGAAGCCACGCCGGACGAGGTCGCCCAATTCATCCAGCCCCACCCGACACTCTCCGAATCGTTCGGCGAGACCATCCTGGCTCTGACCGGCAGGGGGTTGCACCTTGGCTGACGTCGTCATGCCCCAGCTCGGCGAAACGGTGACCGAGGGCACGGTCACCAAGTGGCTCAAGGTCGTGGGGGAGACCATCGAGCGCGACGAGCCGCTCTTCGAGGTGTCGACCGACAAGGTCGACTCCGAGGTTCCCTCGCCTGCCGGAGGTGTCCTCACCGAGATCCGCGTTCCCGAGGGCGACACCGTCGACGTGGGTACCGTTCTCGCCGTCGTCTCGGATGGCGCCACCGCGCCGATGGCAGCGCCGGCCACCACGCCGCCGGCCGCGCCGCCGGTCGCCGCCGCACCCCCACGTGAGGTACCACCGGCGCCAGCTGCACAATCACCGGAGGTGGCACCGGTGCCCCCGACGCCGATGCCCGCGACACCCACGCCACCGCCACCGGTGGCGGCACCGGCGGCGCCTCCGTTACAACCGGCCCCGGTGGCGGCGACGGTCCCCACGCCTTCCGGCGGCGCAGAGGTGGGAGGCGGGAACGGGTCGGGCGAAGCCGGGAACCTGGTTCTCTCCCCGGTCGTCCGTCGTCTCCTCGACGAGCACGGGCTCGACCCGTCGGAGGTCCGCGGCACCGGCCTCGGAGGGAGGATCACCCGCTCCGACGTCCTCGCGTTGATCGATGAGGAGCGGTCCGGCGGTGCCCCGGCGCCCGCACAGTCCATGGTGGCACCGGCACCCGCACCACCACCGGCAGCGGTACCGGCACCGGCAGCGGTACCGGCACCGGCACCCCCTCCCGCACCTCCGGCCGCCGCCCCCGCCCCCGTTGCCCCAGCGCCTCCCGCAGTACCGACAGCTCCGCCCGCAGCTGCGCCGGCACCTCCGGTGGTGCAGCATCCAGCACCTCCTGGATCGTCGTCACCGTCGGTGCGGGCGGGGACCGACGAAGTCGTGCCCTTCACGAACATCCGGCGCCGGACGGCGGAGCACATGGTCCGGTCGAAGGCCACGTCCCCCCACACGCTCGTTGTCCTCGAAGCTGACTACGAGAACATCGAGCGGGTCCGGCGCGCCCACGGGAAGCAGTTCCGGGCCGAGGAGGGCTTCTCCCTCACGTACCTTCCCTTCGTCGCCCGGGCCTGTGTCGAAGCGCTGCACGAATGGGTGGATCTCAATTCATCCGTCGGGGATGACGCGTTGATCGTCCACCATCAGGTCAATCTGGGTATCGCCGTGGACCTCGACCATCAGGGACTGATCGTCCCGGTCGTCCCGCGCGCCGAGGAGCTGACGCTGCGGGGTCTGGCACGCCGGATCCACGAGCTGGCCACGCGGGCCCGGACCAAGAAACTGACGGCCGATGACATCTCGGGGGGGACGTTCTCGATCACGAACGCCGGTCCGTTCGGGACGTTCCTCACGGCACCGATCATCAATCAGCCCCAGGTCGCCATCTTGTCGACCGACGGTGTGAAACGCCGCCCGGTGGTGGTCACGAGCGATGACGGGACCGAGGCCATCGCCATCCACTCCGTGGGTCTGCTGTGCCTGTCTTGGGATCACCGGGCGGTGGACGGCGCCTACGCGGCTGCATTCGTGGCGCGGATCGCCGAACTGCTCGACACCCACGACTGGGCCGCCGAGCTCTGACGCGGCCGGAGGAAGCATGCTGCGGGTCCGTTGGCTCGGTCGGGTCCCGTATCACGAGGCCCACGCTCTTCAGAGCGCGGTCCATGCCCGCTCCGGGGAGGACTACGTCCTGTTCCTCGAACACCCCGATGTCTTCACGCTCGGGGTCCGGGGAGACCCGACCCATATCCTCGTTGACCCCGAGGCTGTGGGTGCGACGACCGTTCGGACCGATCGCGGGGGCGATGTCACGTATCACGGTCCCGGTCAGGTTGTCGGCTATCCGATCGTCACCGTCCCCATGGGTCCCGGTGCCATACCGGGCCACGTCCATGCCGTCGAGCAGGTCGTGATCGACGCGCTGGGCGAGATCGGTCTGCGGTCGGGACGCCACCGCGGATATCCCGGTGTCTGGATCGATCCCGACGGGTCCGAGCCGCGGAAGATCTGCGCCATCGGCGTCCGGGTCAGCCGCGGCCGATCGATGCACGGCCTGGCCCTGAACGTCGACCCGGACATGTCCTGGTTCGATCGGATCGTTCCCTGCGGGTTGGCCGGCAAGGCGGTGACCTCCATCGCCGCCGAGGGGATCGACGCGACCGTGGCTGACGTCGTCGACGTTCTGGCCGGCCACGCCGCGATCCGCTGGGCGCCCGACGGTGTCGTCGACCGACAGGATGTGGACCGGGCACCTCGTCGGTCACCGTCGGCTGCCGGAGCGGGACCGGACGACGACGCTCCGGGGGGGCGACTCCGCATCCGTCTTCGTCAGGCGGGCGTCGATCCCGACGCGGGACTCGCTCTCGCCGAGCGGAAGCCTCCCTGGCTCCGTGTCCCCGCCCGGATGGGCGACGACTTCCTGGCCCTGCATCGGACGATGCGCGACCTCGATCTGGTGACGGTGTGCGAGGAGGCGGGCTGTCCGAACATCTTCGAGTGCTGGGCCGACGGAACCGCCACCTTCATGATCAACGGTGAGCGGTGCACCCGGGCCTGCGGGTTCTGCCTGGTCGACACCCGTCATCCCCTCCCGGTGGACCCCGATGAGCCCGAACGGGTGGCGGCGGCGGTGGAGCGACTCGGTCTCCTCCACGCCGTGGTCACCGGTGTCGCCCGTGACGATATGGCCGACGGCGGTGCCGCCGGATTCGTCGCCACCATCGAGGCCGTCCGCCGCCGCTGCCCCCGGACGACCGTCGAGGTCCTCGTCCCCGACTGCAAGGGGAGCGAGGACGCCATCGCCACTCTGATCGGGGCGAGGCCCGACGTCTTCAACCACAATCTCGAGACGGTCGCCCGGCTCCAACGCGCCGTGCGGCCCTCCGCCGGCTACGCCCGGAGTCTGTCCGTCCTGGCCCGGGCGAAGGCGGCCGGCCTGACCGTCAAGTCAGGACTCATCCTCGGGATGGGTGAGACCGAAGAGGAGGTCGTCGGTGCGTTGGCGGACCTCCGGGGTGTCGGGGTCGACATCGTCACCATGGGCCAGTATCTCCGCCCGACGGCGTCACATCTCCCCGTGGCGCGTTGGTGGTCACCGGAAGAATTCGACCGGCTGCGGGACATCGGTGAGGCCATGGGCTTCGCCCACGTCCAGTCGTCACCGCTCACCCGTTCGAGCTATCACGCCCGCACCGCGGCAGCGGCGGCAGAAGCCGGCTCTCCCGGTTCGTCGCAGGCGCCGCCTGCGCTCATCGGGGAGCTCCTCGCGTGAGCCGTTCCCCGGCCGAGCCGACCACATCGGCGCCTTCGACCGCATCGACGGCATCGACCACCGGTGGCGCCAGCCGAGCCGCCCGGCTCGACCACGTTCGTCAGCACATGGCCGCCCGCGGGGTCGACGCCCTGCTGCTCTCCCACGGCGCCGATCTTCCGTGGCTGACGGGCTACAGGGCCATGCCCCTCGAGCGCCTGACGGTTCTCGTGGTGCCACGCGACGGCGACGCTGTCCTCGTCGTCCCCGGCCTCGAAGCCGCCCGCGTCCCCGGGGGATCGGCTTCCTTCACGCTCCGGCCCTGGACCGAGACCGAGGATCCGGTCGCCATCGCCGTCGATCTTCTCGGTCCACGCACGGCGACGCTCGGCATCTCGGACCGGGCCTGGGCAACGTCGCTTCTCGCCTTCCAGAAGCGCCTGCCGCAGACGAGATGGGTCGCCGCCTCGACCGTGACGTCGCCTCTCCGGGCCATCAAGGATGCGGACGAGATCATCCAACTCCGAGCCGCCGCCCAGGCGGCGGACCGCGTGGCGGCGGAGCTCCAGGCGGGTGAGATCCCCCTGGTCGGCAGGACAGAGGCCGAGGTATCCGAGGACATCTCGACGCGGTTGATCGCACAGGGCCACCGGCGAGTGAACTTCGCCATTGTGGGGAGCGGGCCCAACGGCGCCAGTCCCCATCACGAGGCGGGATCGCGTCGGATCGGGCGGGGAGACGTCGTGGTCTGCGACTTCGGTGGTGAGTACGACAACGGAACCGACGTCGGCTACTGCTCGGACATCACCCGGACGGTCGTCACGGGCGAACCCGAAGCAATGGTCACCGACTGTTACAGGGTCCTCCTCGCGGCCCAACAGGCGGCGGTGGCATGCGTCGGCCCTGGAACGGCGGCCGAGGAGGTCGACGCCGTGGCCCGGCGCGTGATCGACGACGGTGGCTTCGGGGAGTACTTCATCCACCGTACGGGCCACGGGATCGGGATCGAGGAACACGAGGACCCGTATCTGGTGGCCGGGAATCGGACCCCCCTCGCCACCGGCCACGTCTTCTCCGTCGAGCCCGGGATCTACTTCCCGGGTCGTTTCGGGATGCGGCTCGAGGACATCGTCGTGGTAGGGGACGACGGACCGGACCCGCTCAACACCGTCGACCATTCCCTCGTCGTGGTGGACGCGTGATCCAGGGACGGCGCCCACCGGGGCGCCGGCCCCGTCGCATCCCCAGGAGGGGCTGAGGACGATGGATCTGGGGATCGCCGGACGGGTGGCTCTGGTGACCGCATCGTCGCGTGGACTGGGTCGGGCCAGCGCCGATGCTCTGGCGGCGGAGGGTGTCCGTGTCGTGGTGAGCGCCCGGGGGGCGGAGTCGCTCCACCGCACCGAGCAGGAACTGCGGGGCGCGGGAGCCGACGTCTTCGGGATCGTCGCCGACGTCGCCGATCCGGAGGTGCCGCAACGGCTGGTGACGGCCGCCGTCGAACGGTACGGCCGGATAGACATCGTCGTGGCCAACGCCGGGGGGCCGCCACCGGGCCGGGCGCTCGATGTCGACGACGACGCCATCCGCGCCGCCGTGGAGGCCAACCTGTTGAGCGCGGTGCGGCTGGTCCGAGCGGCCGTCCCCCACATGCGGACCGAGGGATGGGGCCGGATCTGCTGCATCGCGTCGTACTCGGTCGTCCAACCCCTCCCCGGGCTGTCGTTGTCGAACACGGCCCGCGTCGGGTTGTGGGCCTGGGCCAAGACGGCGGCCGCCGATCTCGCCGCCGAGGAGAGCGGGATCACCGTGAACCTGGCCTGTCCCGGCCCCCACGCCACCGAGCGGATGCGTCAACTGGCCGGGAGCGGTGGTGGTGGCACGATGGGCGATCCTGCCGACTTCGGTCAGGTGGTCGCCTTCTTGTGCTCCCGCCAGGCCGCCTTCATCAACGGCGCCGCTGTCGTCGTCGACGGCGGGGCGACCCTGGCGTTGTAGGCCGGCGGCGTCCGCGGGTCAGGCCACGAAGTACTTGGCCCGGGGATGGTGGCAGATGATGGCGTCGGTCGTCTGTTCCGGATGGAGCTGGAAGCCGTCGCTCACCGTCACCCCGATCCGGTCGCCCCCGAGAAGCTCGACCACCTTGGCGTTGTCCTCGAGATCGGGACATGCGGGGTATCCCCAGGAGTAACGGCCGCTTCGGTACTGCTGGCGGAACAGCCCGTTGAGGGTGGGACCGTCCTCGGCGGCGAAGCCCCATTCCTCGCGGATGCGACGGTGCCAGTACTCGGCCAGGGCCTCCGCCATCTCGACGCCGAGCCCGTGGAGGCGCAGGTACTCCGAGTAGCGGTCCTCGGCGAAGAGGACGGCGGCCGCCTCCGAGACGGTGGGGCCCATCGTGACCAGTTGGAAGGACGCGTAGTCGAGGTCGCCCGACTCGACCGGACGGAAGAAATCGGCGATGCAGAGCCAGGGCTCTTTGTTCTGGCGGGGGAACGAGAAGCGCTGGAGCTCGGTGCGGCGGGTCTCGTCGGTCCACAGGACGAGGTCGTCGCCGTCGCCGTTGGCGGCGAAGTAGCCCCAGACGACCTGGGGGACGAGGAGGTCCTGGGCCTTGGCGTTGTCGAGCTCCTGGCGCAGGACGGCTCGCACCCGGTCCTTGAACGCCGGATCATCCTCACCCTTCTCGGGGCGGTATCCCCACTGGTTGCGGAAGAGCGCCGTCAGGTTCAGGTAGCCGGCGATGTCGTCGAGGGCGATCCCCTTGGCCACCCGGCTGCCCAGGAAGGGCGGGGTGAACACGGGATTGTCCTTCACCACCTCCGGGGAGCGGGTCGGGCGCTCGACCACCGTGATCGCATCGATCTGGCTCTTGCGCGGAGGCAGGTTCCGACCGCCGAGCTCACGTCCGAAGGCCGGATCGTCCTCTCCGCTGCGTAGCAGCTCGACCAGCCGGTCCATGGTCGACAACCCTTCGAAGGCGTCCTTGCCGTAGAAGACGCGGCCCTCGTAGACCTGGCGGAGGTCGCGTTCCACATAGGTCCGGGTGAGGGCGGCCCCACCGAGGAGGATGGGGATGTGGGACAGGCCACGGCCGTTCAATTCCTCGAGGTTCTCCCTCATGATCAGGGTGGATTTCACCAGAAGCCCGCTCATCCCGATGGCATCGGCCTTGTGCTCCTCGGCCGCCTGGAGCATCTCGGCGATCCCGATCTTGATGCCGAGGTTGACCACGTCGTATCCGTTGTTGGTGAGGATGATGTCCACCAGGTTCTTGCCGATGTCGTGGACGTCGCCCTTGACGGTGGCGAGGACGATGGTCGCCTTTCCTCCCTGGTCGACCTTCTCCATCTTCGGTTCGAGATAGGCGACGGCGGCCTTCATCGTCTCCGCCGACTGGAGGACGAACGGCAGCTGCATCTCGCCGGAGGCGAAGAGCTCGCCCACGGTCTTCATTCCCGTCAGGAGAAAGTCGTTGACGATGGCCAGTGGGGTGTGACCGTCGGAGAGCGCTTCGTCGAGGTCGGCTTCGAGGCCGTTGCGGTCGCCGTCGACGATCCGTTGCTCGAGTCGCCGTTCGACGGTCCAATCGCTGCGGTCCTCGGCGACGACAGTGCCGGCGGAGACGCCCTCGAACATGGTGAGGAGCTCCGAGAGCGGGTCGTATCCCTCCCGCCGCCGGTCGTAGATGAGATCGAGGCAGACCTCCCGGGCCCTCTCGTCGATCTTCGACAGAGGGATGATCCGGGCGGCATGGACGATGGCGGCGTCGAGCCCCGCCTCGACACACTCGTGGAGGAACATCGAGTTGAGGACGTGGCGGGCGGCGGGCGTGAGGCCGAACGAGACGTTCGACAACCCGACGATGGTGAACACGCCGGGGAGCTCGGACTTGATGCGCCTGATCCCCTCGATGGTCTCGATGCCGTCGCGTCGGCTCTCCTCCATGCCGGTCGACAGCGGGAGCACCAGGGGATCGAAGATCAGGTCCGAGGGCTCGAGCCCGTAGCGGCCGACGGCGATGTCGTGGATGGCTCGGGCTGCACGGAGCTTCCACTCGGCGGTGCGCGCCTGGCCCTCGGTGTCGATGCAGGTGCAGACGACGGCGGCTCCGTATTCCCGGGCCAGGGTGAGGAAACGGTCGAGGCGGGTGCCGGGATCGTCCCCCTCCTCCAGGTTCACCGAGTTGAGGACGGCGCGACCGCCGATCCACTGCAGGGCGGCCTCGACCACCGGGGCCTCGGTGGAGTCCACCATGAGCGGCGCGCTGGCCTGGGTGGCGAAGCGGCTGACCACCTCCGTCATGTCGGAGACCCCGTCGGCTCCGGTGTAGTCGACGCAGACGTCGAGGATGTGGGCACCCTCCTTGATCTGGTCCCGGGCCACGACCAGCGTCGTGTCCCAGTCGGCGGCGAGCATGGCGTCGCGGAATTTCTTCGACCCGTTGGCGTTGGTGCGTTCGCCGACGACCAGAAACGACGTCTCCTGGTGAAAGGGGACGGCACTGTAGATGGACGCGGCCGAGGGCTCGTGCTCGGGGCGCCGGTCGTGGGGGACGAGGTCCCGGCATCGCTCGACCACGGCACGGAGATGGTCGGGGGTGGTGCCGCAGCACCCGCCTATCACGCTGACCCCGAGCTCGGTCACGAAGCGCTCGAGGTGGTCCGCCAGCTGGTCGGGAGTGAGGTCGTAATGCATCGCCCCGTCGACCACCGTGGGGAGTCCGGCGTTGGGCTGGACGGCGACAGGGAGCCGACAGTGCTGTGCCAGGTGTCGGACGGCCTCTCCCATCTCGGCCGGCCCGGTCGCGCAATTGAGCCCGATCACATCCGGCCGCATGGCTTCCAGGGCGGTCAGGGCGGCACCGATCTCGGTCCCCGGCAGCATGCGGCCGGTCAACTCGATGGTGACCTGGACCTGGATGGGGACGCGTCGTCCAGCGGCGACCATGGCGCGCCGGCAGGCGTTCATGGCCGCCTTGGCCTGGAGGAGGTCGAACACGGTCTCGATGATCAGGATGTCGACGCCGCCGGCGAGGAGAGCGGTGGCCTGCTCCTGGTAGTCGTGGCGCAGCGCTTCATAGGGAATCTGCCCGAGCGTCGGAAAGCGCGTTCCCGGTCCCAGGTTTCCGGCCACCCACCGCGGATGCTGCGGCGTGGACACCTCGTCGGCCGCCTGGCGGGCGATACGGGCGGCGGCCACATTGATGTCGTTGACGCGGTCCTGCAAACCGTATTCGGAGAGGACGACCCCGAAGGCTCCGAACGCATCGGTCTCGATCACATCGACCCCGACCTCGAGGAAGGCCCGGTGGACCGCCGAGACGGCGTCAGGGCGTGAGAGGACCAGGGCCTCGTTGCATCCTTCGAGCTCGGGTCCCCCGAAATCCTCGGCGGTCAGGCCCGCCAGCTGCAGGGTGGTCCCCATGGCGCCGTCGAAGATGACGACGCGGTGGGAGGCGGCCCCGAGATACGCGGCCCCCCGGTCGTCGAGGGGCAGGGCGTCGTGGGCCAGCACCGGCGGAAGTTCCTGGAGATCGTCGGACACGGTCGGACCAGTCTAGAAGGGCCGGCGGATGCGGCCGATAGCATGCGCCCTCGTGGTCAAGATCTACACACGCAAGGGTGACGACGGCACCACGGGACTGCTGTACGGGGGTCCCCGGGTGGCCAAGAACTCGCCCGTGATCGAGGCCAATGGCGTGGTGGACGAGGCCCAGGCGGTGATCGGATTGGCCCGGGCCGAAACCACGCCCGGCGGAGACCTCGACTCCCTCCTGGTCGCACTCGAACGCGACCTCTGGGTCCTCATGTCCGAGGTGGCGACCGCTCCGGCCAACAGGCGCAAGCTGATCCCCGGGACCTCGCTCGTCACGGCCGAGATGGTGAGCGCCCTCGAGACGCGGATCGACGAACTGAACGAACGCTTCGACATGCCGAGCGAGTTCGTCGTCCCCGGCCAGAACAGGGTCGCCGCTCTCCTCGATGTGGCGCGGACCGTGGTCCGCCGGGGGGAGCGACTCGTGGTCGGGGCCATGGCGGACGTGGACTCTCAGGTGGGGCCGTACCTAAATCGGCTCTCCGACCTGTTGTGGACGTTGGCCCGCTGGCAGGAAGGCGAACATCTCCTTTCGCGCCCGGCCGGACGACCCCGGTCCATGAAGGGCGGAGCCCCGACAATGCCCGAGAACAGCAGCGCCGTGAAGAAGAACAGAGCCGTGAGAAAGAGCAGAGCGGCCGAGACGGCCAAGAAGAAGAAGGAGAGCTGAACCCCATGACGACAGCACCGCCACCGTTGGAGGTCGTCTACGCCGCCGACGAGGGTGAGGCGCAGCGCCTGGCCGCCGGCCCGGTGGCGTCGGTGGGCGTGGTAGTCGTCGAAGACGACGAGGGACCGCGACTGGTTGACGGAGTCGCCGATCGGCTGTCCATCGGCGACGTGACCGTGTCTCTCAACTTGGACCGCGACCTGTGTGCTCGTCGCGGGTTCAAAGCCAAGGTGGGTGGGACCCTCGTCTCCTTGGGCTCCGGCGAGGTCCCCGTGGTGATCTACGTCGGCGGTGGTGACGTCGAAAAGTTCACTCTCGACACGATGCGCCGTATCGCGGCCGCCTTCGTGAGAGCGGCCGGTCGGTCGGGGGTGGCCGTGCTGGTGCTGCCGGAGTCGTTGGCCCGGGCGACGGGCGAGGATGGCGACCGACGCGCCGCCCAGGCCGTGGCCGAGGGTGCCGTCCTCGCCACCTACAGATTCGTCGGGCACAAGAGTGAGGACGACGGTGGCCGGGTCGACCGCCTCATCGTCATGGGCACCGGGCTCGATCCGGTCGCCGCCGGGAACGGCGTCGCGCGCGGGCTGCGGATCGCCCGGGCCGTTTGCCTGGCGCGCGACCTGGTGAACGAGCCGCCGAGCTCGATGACCCCGAGGCGGCTGGCGGCGATCGCCGAAGAGGAGCTGGGTCCCCAGGGCGACGTGACCCTCGAGGTGTGGGACGAGCAGCGGATCGTCGACGAACGACTCGGAGGTCTGCTCGGCGTGGCCCGGGGATCGGCGGAGCCACCGCGCCTGATCCGGGCCACCTACGAACCGGCCGACCCCCTGGAGGTCGACGGCAGGGTTCCCCACATCGTGCTGGTGGGCAAGGGGATCACGTTCGACTCGGGCGGGCTGTCGCTGAAAACGGCCGGGGGGATGGAGACGATGAAGACCGACATGAGCGGAGCGGCGGCGGTGATCGGGGCCCTGTCGGCGTGTGGCGATCTCGGCGTCCGGGTGCGGGTGACGGCCGTGGCACCGGTCACCGAGAACATGCCCGGCGGCCGGGCGACGAAGCCGGGGGACGTTCTCACCATCCGCAACGGGAAGACGATCGAAGTGCTGAACACCGACGCCGAGGGCCGGTTGGTCCTGGCCGACGGGCTGTCGTTGGCGGCCGAAATGGAACCCGATGCCATCGTCGACCTCGCCACACTGACGGGGGCGTGCGTCGTGGCGCTCGGCGACAGCGTGGCCGGGCTCTTCGGTACCAACGACGAACTGACCGGACGGGTGGAGGCGGCGTCGGCCCGGGCGGGGGAGGCCACGTGGCCGCTCCCGATGCCCCCGGCCTATGAGAAGCACATCGATTCGGACGTCGCCGACATGAAGAACATGGGGAAGGCCGGTCAGGCCGGTGCGATCGCCGCCGCCCTCCTGCTCGGCCGGTTCGTCGGCGACGTGCCGTGGGTGCATCTCGACATCGCCGGTCCGGCGCGGGCCGACGATGCCGACGGGGTTGTCACCAAGGGGGGCACCGGCTTCGGTGTGCGGACCCTCCTCGAGTTGCTCGACGGCTACGGCCGGTCGGGCGGGTGAGTCCGTCAGCCGGTATGGCTGGGATGTGAGAGGCGGGCCTCGCGTTCGGAGAGGTCGATCCAGCGCGCGTCGGCCAGGCGGGCCAGAGAGTGCAGACGCGTCCGGTCTCTGGCTCCGAGGGGCCACGTCGGTCGTCCCACCACCAGCATGAGATCCCAGGCGGCCAGATGCACCCAGACGATGTCACCGTCGTCGGGTTCCCTCCCGGTCGACTCGCGGATGTGGGCGGCCAGCCACCGGGCGGCCGGAGGACGTCCGGCGGAGGCGATCACCATGTGGTTCTCGCCGTCGATGATGGCCACCCACGAGGCGTCGAGCTCGTGGCACGTGCGCGTGGCGAGGGCCGAGAGCACACCGTGGGGAGCTCTCTCCTCGAGGATGGCGGCAGCGGTGTCGTAGGCATCCAGTCGTTGGTCGGTCACGCCGGCCGCGACGGGGTAGACGGTCTCGACCGAGACGCCGTCCACCTCGGCGATCTCGACCAGCAACAGGGGGACATGGTCGGCGTCGGCCAGTTCGACGACGAACTCGTCGAGGGCCCGACCGTCCTGGCGGCGGAGGATCTCGATGGAGACGACGTCCCCGCGGACGGCTCCGATCCGGCTGGCCACCGCGCCGAGCGCACCGGGTCGGTCGGGGAGCTCGATGCGGACCAGGAAGGTCGCCATCTCTTCAGGCTATGCCGACGAGGTGAACGGTGTGTTTCGGGGGGGAGTCTGTGCCGTTACGAGGCTCTCGCGTCGTGGCCGCGACCATACGGGCTGCGGTGGGACGGCGGTGGTACAAGGTCGTAGGGTGGCATGAGTCCGCAGCCACGGAGGTGCGCGCCATGGGGGACCTCGTCGAGCAGCTGGCCGAGGTAGTGGGAGGCGACAACGTCCTGACCGGGACGTTGGTCCACGACGACTACACCCACGACGAGGCGCTCACGGGGACGCCGACCGTCCCGCTGGCCGTCGTCACGCCCCGGTGTACGGCCGAGGTGGCCGGCGTCCTGCGGGTGGCCGACGAGAACCGGATACCGGTGATGGCCCGGGGGAGCGGCACCGGTCTCTCGGGGGCGTCGGTTCCGAGTCCGGACGGGATCCTGGTGTCGTTCGAGCGGATGAACGAGATACTCGAGATCGACACCGAGAACCACGTAGCCGTGGTGCAACCGGGTGTGACGCTCGAGGAATTGGACCGGGTGACCCTCGGACACGGACTCGTCTACCCGGTCTTCCCCGGCGAGAGCAGCGCGTCACTGGGTGGCAATGTGGCCACCAACGCCGGGGGGATGCGGGCCATCAAGTACGGGGTGACCCGGCATCAGGTCCTCGCCCTCGAGGCCGTCCTCGCCACCGGAGAGGTGATCAGGACCGGGGGGAAGTTCGTGAAGTCGTCCACCGGCTACGACCTGACCCAGCTCATCGTCGGCTCCGAGGGAACGCTCGCCCTCGTGACCGAGGCCACCGTGAAGCTCCATCCCCGGGCCGAGCATGCGGCGACGGTCCTCGTTCCCTTCGCCACCCTCGACCAGGTGACGGAGGCGGTCCCCCGGATCGTGGCCAGCGGGGCGGCGCCCCTGATCCTCGAGTACGTGGACATGCTCACGATGGCGGCCATCACCGCCAACGTCGGCCTCGACCTCGGTGTCCCGAAACAGGTCCAGGACGCCGCCGCCGCCTACCTGGTCGTGGTCCTCGAGAACACGCACGAGGACCGGCTCGAAGAGGACGTCGCCACCCTCGCCGATCTGCTCGTCGGGCTCGGTGCCATGGAGATCTACGTCCTTCCCGCCCATGCCGCCGGACAGCTGATCAGCGCCCGGGAGAAGGCGTTCTTCGTGGCCAAGGCGGCCGGGGCCGACGACATCGTCGACGTGGTGGTGCCCCGGGCCGCCATTCCCGCCTTCCTGGCCACCGCGGCGGAGCTGTCTGCGACCCACGCCACCTTGGTGACCGGATGCGGCCATGTCGGAGACGGGAACGTCCATCTGTCCGTCTTCCAACCCAACGTCGAGCGACGAGTCGAGGTCCTGCGGGCGCTCTTCCGGGCGGGGATGGAGCTGGGCGGGGCCATCTCCGGTGAGCACGGGATCGGGACCGAGAAGAAGAGGTACTTCCTGGAGCTCGAGGACCCGACCAAGGTGGCGCTGATGCGGCGGATCAAGGAGGCCTTCGACCCCCACGGGATCCTCGGCCCCGACGTACTGTTCGACCGATGAACGGGGCCCAGAGGCTCATCCGGACGCTGGTGGACGCTGCGGTCGACGTCTGCTTCATGAACCCGGGGACGTCCGAGATGCATTTCGTCGCCGCCCTCGACGACGTTCCGGAGATGCGGGCCGTCCTCGGGCTCTTCGAAGGGGTCGTGACCGGGGCCGCCGACGGCTACGGCCGGATGGCGGGTCGTCCCGCCGCCACCCTGCTGCACCTGGGGCCGGGTCTCGGCAACGGGATCGCCAATCTCCACAACGCCCGGCGGGCGAGGACCCCGCTCGTGAACGTCGTGGGCGAGCACGCCACCTCCCACCTGCGTCACGACCCACCGCTGGCCATGGACATCGAGAGTCTGGCCCGACCCGTCTCGTCGTGGTATCGCTCGTCGTCGTCGCCGGACGCGTTGGCGGCCGACACCGTCGACGCCGTGACCGCTGCCTGTGGGCCTCCCGGTTCGGTGGCCACTCTGGTGGTGCCGGCCGACGTGTCGTGGACGGAGGTAACCGATCCGTCGTCGTCTCCGACGTCTCGGGGGGGACCGAAGGACGGCCGGCCGGCCGGGGCGCTGGCGACGGTGGCGGTGGACGTCGTCACCGCCGTCGCCAAGGCGTTGCGGTCGGGCGAACCGGCCGTCGTTCTTCTCGGGGGCAGCGCCACCCGCCGGGCCGGTCTGCTGGCGGCCAGCCGGGTGGCGGGGGTGACCGGGGCCAAACTCATGTGCGAGACGTTCCCGGCCGCACTCGAACGGGGAGCGGGCCTGCCCCCGGTCGAGAGGCTCGGCTACCTGGCTGAATTCACACAGGCCCAGCTGGCCGGGGCCCGGCACCTGATCCTCGTCGACGCCGTGGCCCCTGTCTCCTTCTTCGCCTACCCGGGGATCCCGGGATATCTGGTTCCCGACGGGTGCGAGGTCCACGTCCTCGCCGCCCCCGGCGACGATGGACCGGGGGGACTCGAGGCCCTGGCCGACGTCCTCGGCGCGCCGACGGACGGCTTTGTCCTCCAGCCGGCGTCGCGACCCGAGCGTCCGACCGGAGTCCTGACCGCGGAGTCGGCGGGCGCCGCCATCGGGGCCCTGCTTCCCGAGGGTGCCGTGGTGTCCGACGAGGCGAACACGTCGGGGATCTTCATCCCGGGGGCCACGGCCGGCGCCCCCGTCCACGACTGGCTCTGTCTCACCGGGGGTGCCATCGGCCAGGGCATGCCGGTGGCGACGGGGGCGGCGGTGGCCTGTCCGGGCCGCCGGGTGTTGTCCCTCGAGGCCGATGGAAGTGCGATGTACACACTGCAGGCCCTGTGGACCCAGGCGCGTGAAGGTCTCGACGTCACCACCGTGATCTTCAACAACGGCTCCTACGCCATCTTGGAGATGGAGCTCGGACGGGTGGGAGCGGGATCACCGGGGCCCCGGGCCCACGGGATGCTCGACATCGCCCGGCCCGACCTCGACTTCGCCGCGCTGGCCCGAGGGATGGGGGTCCCGGCCACGCGTGCCACGACGGCCGAGGAATTCACGGTTCAGCTCGAACGTGCCCTGGGCGAGGACGGTCCCGTCCTGGTGGAGGCCGTGCTGGCCCGGGGCGGGTGGTAGGTCGTCACCGCAGGGCGTCCACGTGCTGGACGTGCCCGGAATGGCGGGTGAAGAGGACGTCGTTGTAGCCCAGGCCGGGACCGATCATCTCGAAGGTGAGGGGCGGGACGAACGAGAGGTAGAGCGCGCGGCGTCCGGCGGCGGACGGGTCCGTCGGTGGCGGGGCGGCGTGGAGGGTGTGGCCGAAGTGGACGGTCACGTCCCCCGGCTCGGTGGTGAGGGCGACCACCGGGAGACCGTCGGTCTGGTCGGGACCGGGTAGCCGCGAGGTTCCCCGGTGGGAGCCGGCGAGGACCAGCAGTTGACCGGCGGCGGAGGTGGCCGCGTCGAGTTGGATCCCGATGTTGAGCATGGGGCACTTGACGGGGTGTCCACCCATGCCGCAGTCCCGGTGCCAGGGCAGGTCGACCAGGCCCGATGTGGCGCCGGGCACCTTGATGACGACCCCGTTGCCGTCGAGACGATCCGGCGCGTCGCGGAGGTCCGGACCCCCCAACGCGCCGATGCGACGAAAGCGTTCGTCGGCCCCCAGTCCGGCGATGAGATCGGACTGGTCGTTCAGGTAGTTGACACGGTTGCACGTGTCGACGCCGTCCACGGTCGTCCACCACGACCGCTTGTCGTCGGGACGGGCGCGGGCGATCGCCGTGGCCACGTCGGCCCGCAGTTGCTCCAGCTCGGTCGAATCGACGACGCCGCGCAGATGGACGAAGCCGGCCCGTTCCAGGAAGTCGACCAGTTCGGCGTCGGGATCGTCGAGGCTGAACGTCCGGTGGAGGTCGAGCGGTCCCCCGTCCTCGTCGGTGACGGGGGCGGGGTCGTCCAGGTCGTAGATCGCCTGTCCGTCGAAGGCCACCCGGAGCGACGGCTCCCAACGGGCCAGGTGCCCGAAGGATCCGCGGGGAAAGGCCAGGGCGTCTGCGTAGAACAACGCGAAACAGGACCGGAGCTCCCAGGCGAAGGCGCACCAGTCCTCGTAGGAGAGGGTCACCACGGTGTGGGCGTCAGCATCGCCGGGCGCGATGGAGATCCCGTCACCACTCGGTGCGTAGGTGTAGGACCTCCCGTCGGGCAGGCTGAAAGCCAGGGGTCGGAGCGCTCGGCTGTCCGATGCGGTCAGGACGCGCGGCCTGTTGGCGAACCGGGCGGGGAGGTCCTCGAGATGGAACCGGTCGAAGTCGATGGGACCGAAACGGTCGTTCGCCATGGTCTCAAGGTAGCCGCAGCGTGGCGAGAGGGCGCATCCGACCGGGCCGAGCTCAGACGGATGTGACGCCTGCGGGACGGCCGATGATCAGAGCTCGATGTCGTCGCCAGGACCGAGAGGCGGGGCGGACCGACCCGTCGGGGGAGAGGGGGGGTCGCCGATCGTTCGGGAGCTGGCATTCGTCACCCACCGGCTGCCGATGCGAATCGTCTGCACCCGACGGGCCAGCCCGAGGCCGGCCGCTCGAACGAGGAGGCGGCGTAGCGGGCCGATCATGAGGAGCAGTCCGATGGTGTCGCCGATGAATCCCGGCACGCAGATCATCACTCCACCCACGAGGACGACCAGTCCGTCGAGGAGCCCCCAGGTGGGGACCTCGCCCCGGGCCAGTCTCTGCTGGGTCTGGACCATGACACCGATCCCGACGCGCCGGACGACGAAGGGCCCGAGCGCGCTCACGAGGATCAGGATCCCCAGTGCCCAGAGGAAGCCGATCTGCTGGGCCACGACCACGAAGGCGGCGATCTCTGCGCCGACGAAGAGCAGAAAGCCGAGGAAGAACACCGACCCCAGAGTAACCCCCGTGGTCCGTCCGTTACGGGCGGCGTCCGTTGGGCATGAGGTCGGACTGGCCCCACTGGCCGAGGGTGTTCAGCTGGACCTGATCGCCCGTCGCCTCCACGATCCGGTCTCCGCCCACGTAGAGGGCCGTGTGGTAGACGGTCGTCCAGTCCGTCTGGCTGGTGCCCCAGAAGACGAGATCTCCGGCGACGAGGCCGGTGAGGGGCACTGCCGTCCCGGCCGTGTGGAACTGGTCGTTGGCCACCCGGGCGAAGCTGACGTTGTCGGCGTGCTCCCACGATGCGAGGGCCAGTCCCGAGCAGTCGTACCCGACCGGGCCGTTGCCACCCCAGATGTAAGGCTTTCCCAATTGGGCGAAGGCGAAGAGGACCGCCGCGTCCCCCGGCGTGGCCGACCGGAAGACGAGCCCCATCCTCGGTGGGGTTCCCGATGCGTCACCGAACGCGCTGGCCGTGCCGTTCTGATCCACGATCCAGTACCCCTGACCGGACGGGCTGGCGACGACGCGCTCGGTCGGTTCGGGCGACGGCGCTGCTCCCGTCGAGCCGTAGAAGGCGGCGTCGCCGAAGGAGAAGATCCCGCCGTCGGAGGCCACCAACCAGTAGCCGCCCCCGTCGGGGGTGGGGGCCATGGCCACGATGGGTTGGTTCAGGTGGACGGCACCGGTCGAGCCGTGGAAGTGGGCGTCGCCGAAGGTGAAGATCCCGCCGTCCGAGGCGAAGAGCCAGTAGCCGCTCCCGTCGGGGGTGGAGGCCATGCCCACGATGGGCCGGTTGAGACGGACGGAGCCGGTCGAGCCGTAAAAGCCGGCGTCGCCGTAGGAGAAGATCCCGCCGTCGGAGGCGACCAGCCAGTAACCGTCGCCCTTCGGCGTCGGGGTGATTCCGACGATCGGGCGGGCGAGGGCGAGACCCGCCGGTGATCCGAGGGCCGGCGCGTCACCCATGGGGTAGACGTCCCCGGTGGGTGTGGCCAGCCAGTAGTTGGTGGCTATGGGTCCGTCCCCGGGTCCGGTGTCCCGGGACGTCGAGGCGGTCGCCGCCGCCGATCCCCCTGAGACGAAGAGGAAAGGCACGACGATCAGCACCGCGAGCGCGCCGAACAACGGCTTCCGGATCATCATCTTGAATCATCGTCACGGAGAGTGGTGAACTTGAGGTGACGGGACCGTCAGCGGCGAAGCGACGCCCGGTGGGACCCGGGGATACCGTGCGGGTCATGGCCGATTCCGTGCTCTACGAGCGAACCGGGCATGTGGCCACGATCACCTACAACCGGCCCGAGGTCCTGAACGCCGTGAACGGGGAGATGCGCCGCGGACTGAACGACGCCTTCGCCCGGTTCAGGGATGAGGAGGAGGCCTGGGTCGCCATCGTCACCGGCGCCGGGCGCGCCTTCTGCGCCGGCGCGGACCTACGCGACGGTGCCGGTGCGACAGGGGAGTTCGCCGGGACCTTCTGGGAGAAGCCGACTCTGAACTCCTTCGAGAGTGGGTGGGAGATCTACAAGCCGGTCATCGCCGCGGTCAACGGGCACTGCCTCGGATACGGACTCACCCTGGTGACGTGGTGTGACTTCGTCCTGGCCAGCGACCGGGCCCGCTTCGGTTACCCGGAGGCCGCGCTGGGGATACCGGCCATGGTGGGCGCCATCCGCCTGCCGCAGAAGATCGGCTGGTCCGACGCCATGGAGCTCCTCATGACCGGCGAGCCGGTGGACGCGGCGAAGGCGCACGAGATCGGCCTCATCTGGCGGGTCGTTCCCCACGACGACCTCATGGGCGCGGCACGGGATCTGGCCGCTCGCCTGGTGAAGGGCGCACCGGTGGCACAGAGGGCGATGAAGGAGATGGCCATGCGCGCTCCCCACCTCTCGTCCCCCGAGGCGATCCGAATGGGCGAAGCGATGCGGCTGGCGGTGACGAAGACGGCCGACGCGTCAGAGGGCCTGCGGGCCGCCGCCGAGCGCCGGGCGCCTCGATGGCAGGGGCGTTAGACAGCCGGGACGCTCAGTAGCGGGACACTCGTCAGGTGGTCGCGGGCAGGGACAGGGCCCAGTCGGTCGCGTCGCAGGCCAGGGCCGGATGGACATGCCAGCGGATGAGCTGGAGCTCCACCGCATTGCGGTCGGCCCCGATGCCGAGAAGCTTGAGGGCGAGCCGGCGCGACCGGTTGCGCGCCTCTTCGAGGGCGCCCGACCGGTCCTGGGACTCCGACCATTCGGCGTGCAGTCTCTGGATCGTCGGCGGGAGTCGGTCGAGATGTCGACGGGGCAGCGGCGGTATCCGGCGCCGGACACCGAGGGCATCGGGACCGACTCGGCGCGCCAGGTGGAACGACACACAACGGCTGAGGGCTCGCTGGAAGGGGGAGTGGCGGCCCTCGCGTCCCCCCAGACCGAGGCCGCGCGCCGTGTCGTCGAGATGCATCTCGAAGCCCTCCGGCTCGTTGTCGAAACCGGCGACCATCCGGCGCAGGAGCCACGTCGATGTGGGACCGATGATGCCCAACCAGAATTGCTCGACGTACCAGGAGCGGGGATCGTGCCCCAGGGTGTCGATCACCGGATCGGGCCAGGGAAGGATGCGGAGCCGGTCTCGGTGGCTGTCCGCGGGGTCGTCGCACGGAGCAACGGCCTTCAGGGCGGGGGGCGTGGGGACGGACACGGGGTTCCTCCTCGACGGGCGACTGACGTGCGACTGATGTGCCACGGTCGGTTCAACAGACCGACCTGGGCGAGGACATCGTCCCGGCCCGATCTTGCTCGGGACCTTGCTGGTCGCCCCCACACGGCGTTTTCTTGGCGACGGGATCGGACGACGACAAGAATCTTCCGAATGGAGCGGCCGTCGGGCACCGTGACCTTGCTGTTCACCGACATCGTGGGATCGACGCAGCTGTGGGAGACCCAGCCGGAGGCCATGGCGGTGGCGTTGGCCCGCCACCAGGAGGTGGTGCGGGCGGCTGTCGAGGATGCCGACGGCTTCGTCTTCAAGACGGTGGGCGACGCCTTCTGCGCCGCGTTCTGGCGGCCCGGAGACGGCGTCAGAGCCGCGATCGGCGCTCAGCGAGCCCTGGCCGCCGAGACCTGGCCCGAGTCGGTGGTGGTACGGGTCCGGATGGGACTACACACCGGGGTCTGCGAAGAGCGTGACGGTGACTACTACGGTCCGACGGTGAATCGGACGGCACGCCTGAGCGCCGCCGCCCACGGAGGACAGACGGTGGTGTCGCGGGCCACCGTCGAGGTCGTCCGGGACACGTTGCCCGACGGAGTGGTCCTGCGAGATCTGGGCGAACACCGTCTCAAGGATCTGGGCCGACCAGAGCACGTGTTCCAGATCGACGCCGAAGGCCTGGGAACGGAATTCCCTCCTCTGCGCTCGCTCGACAACCGCGCCCTGCGGAACAACCTGCCCATCCAGCTCACCAGTTTCATCGGACGCGAGCAGGAGCTCGCTGACGTCCGTGGTCTCGTGGCTCGCTCCCGTTTGGTGACCCTCACCGGAGCCGGTGGATCGGGCAAGACGCGCCTCGCCCTCCAGGTCGCCGCCGAGTTGGCCGACGAGACCCATGACGGGGTGTGGATCGTCGATCTCGCACCCTTGTCGGAACCTGAGTTGGTGGCGGCGACCGTGGCCGCCGTCCTGGCTGTGCGCGACGAACCGGGCCGGACGGTGTCGGAGACCCTCATCGACGTCATGGTCGACAGCAATCTGCTCGTCGTCCTGGACAACTGCGAGCACCTGATCGACGCCTGTGCGACCCTCGCAGACGCCGTGTTGCGGGGTTGTCCCGGGGTCCAGATCCTGGCCACCAGTCGGGAGCCGCTCGGGATCGGAGGGGAACGTGTCTACCGGGTTCCGTCGATGGCTCTCCCCCCAGAAAGCACCGCGATCGCCGTCGCCGGGACCGACCTGTCCCGATTCGAAGCGGTCCGACTGTTTCTCGAACGGGCGCGGGACCACAGGCCGGACTTCGTCCTCGACGACACCGTGGCGGCGACGGTTGTTTCGGTGTGTCGACGCCTGGACGGGATCCCCCTGGCGATCGAGCTGGCGGCGGCCCGACTGCGGTCGATGTCAATTGTCGACATCGCCGGCCGCCTGGACAACCGGTTCCATCTGCTCGCAGGCGGGAGTCGGACGGCGCTCGCCCGCCACCAGACTCTTCGTGCGTTGATCGATTGGTCATACGATCTTCTGGACGACAAGGAACGGGTCGTGCTTCGCCGCTTGTCGGTCTTCTCCGGGGGTTGCGACCTCGACGCGGCGGAAGCCGTCTGTGTCACCGGAGAGGGTGAGGACGTCGCAGTGGCCGACATCCTCGGGTCGCTGGTCGACAAGAGTCTCGTGCAGGCTGACATCACCGTCGGACCCGTCCGGTACCAACTCCTGGAGACGATCCGCCAGTACGCGGCGGAGAGGCTCGAGCACGGTGAGACGGAGGGACGATCCGCACGACGGGCCCACGCGCTCTTGTATCTTGCCTTCGCCGAGACCGCCGGCCCCCACCTCGCCGGCGTGGATCAACCACGGTGGTTCGACCGGGTCGAGGTCGAACTCGACAACATCCGTATCGCGGTGAGTAGTTTTCTCTCCGGAGACGATCCCAGGGGAGCCCTCCGGATCGCGGTGGCGTTGTGGGATTTCTGGTACTGCAACTACCGGTTCGAGGGGATCGAGATCTTGGATCGGGGACTCATGGCGGTGGCCACCGATCTGAGTCCCCTCCGGGCCACCGCTCTTCTCGTGTGCGGCTATCTGCGCCTGGATCGGGGGGAATACGAGATCAGCCAGGCGCATTTCGAATCGGCCCTCCGCAGGCCGACGAGTCCGTCGAGGCTGCCCTGCGCGACGGCGACCCCTTCGTGATGGGCGAGGCACTCAACCACCGGGGATCCGTTCGGATCGCGTGCGGAACAGCCGACGCCTACGGAGACTTCGTCGAGGCGCGCGAGCAGTTCTTGGCGGCCGACGACCTATTCGGGGTGGCGCGCACTCTCCAGAACCTTTCGGTTCTCGAACTCAAGCGGGGGCACGTCAGAAATGCCAGGGTCCACATCGACGAGGCGTTGTCGGTCCGCGGGAGGATGCGCGGCCCGGTGATCGACCTGCTCAATTATTCCGGACTCGTCGCTCTCCTGGAAGGTGACGTGACCGCGGCCCACGATGCATTCTCGGAACTGCTGATCGGAGCCCGACGCTCGGGGACCGAGTCCCTCGTGGCCTACGCATTGCTCGGCCTCGGATTCTGCGCCCACGCCGACGGCGCCGAGCGCCTGGCCGCCATCTTCCACGGCGCCGCTGACGCCCGGTTCGAGGAGCGTGGGGAAACCCTCGATTCCGACCTGGCCCAACTGCGCGCCAGCGACCACCGCCGGATCCGACGGGCGCTGGACGAGCGTGATTTCGCCCTCGCGTACCGGACGGGGCGCGGTCTCACCTCGAGCGAGGTCGTGGCGCTCGCCCTGGAGGCCTGATCGTCCGGCGCGGTGCCGACGCCGGGGGGAGGGCGTCGACACCGCACCGGAGTCAGGTGGCCGGGCACGGGTCATCCTCCGCCTCCGGCCTTGCCCGGGACCTTCCCCGCTACCCTGCCGGACACCTTGCCCGTCGTCCGTCACATCGCCGACGGCGGGAGACCGGTGGGCCGGGCCCCCGGCTACCCTGTGGGCGAGATCGACCGGGGGGTCGCTCAATTTGCGACGGAGAGGGTTCACCTGATGATTCCTGAAGCGTTCTCTACGAGTACGAGGACGTGGCAGATGACCAATGGCGAACGTGCCGCTTATGAGGGCACTCTCGCATTTGTCCGCCCCCGCCTGGCCGTGGAGATCGGAAGCGCGATGGGTGGCAGTCTGGAGAGGACGGCCGCCTATTCCGGGCAGGTCCACAGCTTCGACAGAGTGGAGCCGGGACCGGTGGCGCGGGATCTGCAGAACGTCACGTTCCACACCGGAGACAGCCACAAGCTTCTTGCTCCGTGGCTCGAGTCGGTGGTCCGAGATGGTGGGACGATCGATTTTGCCCATGTCGACGGTGACCACCGGCCGGAAGGCGTCGCACAGGACATCAATGACATCTTGCGGTGTCCGGCATTCGACGGCGTCATGCTCCTCCATGACGTCATGAACCAAGGCGTGCGCGACGGCCTCGATCTGGTCAAGTTCGAGCAGTACCCGGATGTCGTCTACGTCGACTACGACTTCGTTCCCGGGTATGCGTCGAGGCGTCGGGGGCGAAACTTCTTGGCCATGTGGGGTGGCATCGGGTTGGTCGTCGTCGACCGCAGCCATCAGTTCAAGATCAGGGACGGGATGGCGTC
>Ga0209415_10001826_pt1 | contig 40187 bp, 37 predicted proteins | sample PeaSoiSIISIP2007_FD_187696 | JGI IMG/M metagenome (GOLD analysis project Ga0209415, IMG submission 187696) | Peat soil microbial communities from Weissenstadt, Germany - SII-SIP-2007 (SPAdes) (version 2) | ecosystem: Environmental > Terrestrial > Soil > Wetlands > Peat | place: Germany...
GACTTTGAAGCAACTGCGCGACCGCAAGGCGGAGATCTATCCCAGGCTCGAAGAGTCGAGCAAGAAGCTGGTGGAGGGCGTTGGGGCAGCCGCGAAGGACGCAGGCGTGACGCTTTGCCACAACCGGGTAGGTTCAATGTTCACCTGGTTTTTCACGGGCGGGCCAGTGACCGACTGGGAATCTGCATCCAAATCGAATACGGAGCGTTTCGGGAAGTTCTTTCGCCGGATGCTGGCTCGCGGAGTGTACCTGCCGCCGTCGCAGTATGAAGCGGCGTTTCTGGGAACAGCGCATACGGAAGAAGATATTCAGAAAACCATTAACGCGGCGAAGGAGGCGTTCCAGAAACTATGAACCATTTCGTCAAGACCGCATTGGCCGCCCTGGTGTTGATTACAGCCGCAGCCTTCGCCCAGAGCGGAACGCCTGAGTGTTCGGGAAGCACTCTGCATTTGTCGCTGGCGACCGCCGGGAGTCAAATTTTCAGCGCTGGCCAGACGACGGGGCATGGAGTGGTGATGTTCGGCCTGTCCAATCCGGCGAGCTGCGTCACTCAAGGCGTCGCTTACATCACCTGGACCAAGGTTGATAGCTCGACCAGCTACCTTTACGGGTGGGCGCTGGTTTGCATCTCGGTGCCGGGATGTACTGCTGGAACAGAAGTGGCGAGAACTGTTCCAGTGACGGGAGCAACGTTTTCGCCGTCGGCCAACCACTCAACCTTCCTGTCGTGGACTTCGCAGGCCACGATCGGTCCCGGGATTTACGGTCTTGCATTGGGAACAACGTGTCCGTCCACGGCCACCTGCACGGGCTTGTGGGGAGACGTAACGACCGGCTCCTGGTATCCGTTTGTGCAGGCAGGCACAGGGACGACAGGCAGTTATCAATGGACGTTCGGTTCAGGCGGCTTCAACTTTAATAGTGAACTGCCGCTTACCAACGTTCCGCCGGTGCTTGGGGCGTCTACGGGGATAGCTCCTCCGGCTGCGATTCTTTATTGAGCGTGGTGTATGCGAAAGTTGTTAGCTGTTCTAGTCTTACTGATGGCCTGGGATCTTCCTGCTCGGGCGCAGTCATTGCAATGTTTTTACCAGACGGCTGCGACCAACTTCTCAAATTCCTATTTCGGCAACGATGTGACCCACGGCAATACCGGGCTGCCGCGAAGCACAGAAGTGAATGCAGCCTTGGCCGGTTTCGGCCGCAATGGATTCATTCTCGACGGCCCGGTGTTCTATGTAGGGACCGAGTGCACGACGTCGCACGTGACGTTCGATGTCTACAGTGCTGATACCTACTCCCAGCACTGCATATGCACGGGTGGTTCCGCTGCGGGACAGGGGTGCACGACCATCTCCGCCACGACCGGGCAAGGCATAGCCGGTTCGTGTCCTGGAGGCGGAACTGCCACGCTGTACAACAACAAATACGACGTGGGTCTCTATTGCATGGGCGGAAACTGCATATTCGGGAAACTTTATGCTTCGACGGGCCTGCTCGACTATTCGGAGCTGCAACCGGGTATCCGGACCCTTCCGTGGGCCTCGGCGCATGGAGGTATTCTGCTGCCGGTGGGCACGTACGCGGTGGCGATGGGTACAAACTGCGATTCCGGTTCGGTGGCCGGACAGACGGGCCAGGTGACGGTGCCGCACTCAGGAACAACGGTCGAGTGGTATTCAGGTCCGCTTTTCGTGAACGACGGCAGTTGGAACAACACGCCGATCTACATTGGTGATCCCACCTTCAGCCACACGATCAGCTCGGTGAGCAGCGACGGGAAATCGCTGACGCTGACGGGGGTCATCAGCAAGACCGGAGCGGTAGGATACGTGCAAGGCGCGATTTCGGCGAAAGGCGACAAAAGGTGCCTTCAGGCAAGGGGAGAAGGGAATGGTTACGGGGCTGGAGGAAAAGGCAGCGGATGGGTGGGTGGGACGCAGTTATTCGCGACCAAGGATTTTGTGACTGCACTCGACCCGGTGAACTCGAAATTCCATGCAGATTGCCTTTTGTTTGACCCGTACCACGACAACTCGATCGGCCTTCCCGGGGAAAGCCTGAGTTTTCCGCCCACTCTTGCGGCCTATGATTCAGGGGGATGCACGTACGTCAACAATGCCCGAACCGGGATAGCGCCATTGACGCCGTTTGGCCAGGCGCCGCATATGATCGACTTTGCGATCTGGTAGCGATTGGCGTTTGGCGAGCAGAGAATTCCTGGACAGAAATCCCGGGGTTTTACCGCAGGGCTGCGGATTGTACAGCGCTGGATGGTCTTCCCATCATTTGCGAAATGGTTACAAACTCGTAACCTTCGCTCTTGTAACGCCTGATCAAACTGTTGGTAGCTACAACGGTCTGGCTGCGGTCCGCGCCCATTCGCTTGTGGCCGCCGTCGTGAAGAAGAATCACATCGCCGCCGCGGATCTGCCTGGCGACTTTTCTTTCGATGATCGCGGCCGGCGGCGCGTTCCAATCGTAGCCGGTCACATTCCACATGACCGGCTGAAGCCCGAATTCACGGGCGATACGCAGGACCGCGGGGCGGCGCCCGCCAAACGGAGGCCGGAACAGGTCGGAAGGGTCGCCGATGGCATCGCGCAGGGCGGAACGGCAGTCGGAGAGTTCCTGGCGAATTTGAGCGTCCTTCATCAGGGTCAGCAGCGGATGCGTGAAGGTATGATTTCCGATGACGTGGCCGGCGCGGACGATTTCACGGGCGATGTCGGGGCGTTGCTGCACGTAGCGGCCAATCAGGAAAAAAGTCGCGCGCACCTCGTGCATCGCCAGAACTTCGAGCAAACGCAGGGTATGCGGATCGTTGGGGCCGTCGTCGTAAGTGAGGGCGAGCTGCTTCGTGCCACGGGCGAGGCCGATAAACGTGCGGCCGTACCACTGGCCGGCCGGCGCCATGGATTGGTAGCCGGCGGCGGTCAGCGTGGCTGCAACTGTTCCGGCTAGTAAGGGTCCGAGCATGGAGAGATTGTAATTGTTGATTGATGATTGTTGATTGCTGATTGAAAAGGCCAGTCGGATTGCACTTCCATCAGCAATCAACAATCGGAAATCGACAAGCTTTACTGTTAACTCTTCCCTCAATTGCCACTGAGCCGCAACCGGGATATCCTGCCATTTCCGAAATATTTCGACCCCATGGCAAAACTGTTCGAACTCCCCCGGTACATTGCAGTGGAGGGCCCGATCCGAGTGGGCAAAAGCACGCTGGCCGGCATCCTGGCCGAGCGACTGAAGGCGCAGCGGGTGATGGAGCCGGATTCGAATCCTTTTCTGGCGCCCTTTTACGAGGGGGAACGAGGGGCGGCGTTTCAGGCGCAGCTCGGTTTTCTGGTGCGGCGGTTCGAGCAGTTGCAGGCGCTGGATCTGGGTGCGAAGTCGCAGCGGATTGTGGTAGCCGATTTCATTTTTGAAAAGGACAAGCTGTTTGCCTGCCTCAACCTGAACGATCAGGAACTTGATACTTACAACCGCTATTACAACCACTTTCGTGAGCTGCTGCCCTCGCCCGACCTGGTGATTTATCTGCAGGCCACGCCGGAAGTGCTCAAGAAGCGGCTCAAGAAGAAGAATGCGCCCGGAGAGCGCGGGTTGAGTGATGAGTATCTGGCGGAAGTGATCAAGGCCTACGAGCACTTCTTTTTTCACTACACGTCGTCGGACCTGCTGATCGTCAATACCTCGGAGATTGATTTCGTGGACCGCAACGAGGACCTGCAGGAGTTGCTGCGCAAAGTCAGCGAGCCGATCAAGGGAACGCAGTATTTCTTACCGCTGGGCGGGCAGGAAGCGGTGGGGGCGTAGGAGCAGTTAACGGCGAACCCCTCTTTTTTAGCCTCCGGAAGAGTTGTAAAATGGACCTCTGCACGGAGGCCGGCCCTATGCGCTCTCTGACAGCTGTTCTTGCCTCGGTTTTGTTCCTCGTTGTTCCTGCGGTCTGCCAAGAAGATCATCATCACGGGCTCACGGAAGAAGAGGTTGGTTCGGTTCACTTTTCGACTTCGTGCCGGGCCGATCTCGCGGACAGTTTCAATCGTGCGGTGGCGCTGCTGCATTCGTTCCAGTATGAGCAGGCGCGGCAGGCCTTTGCAGGGATCGCCAGCCAGGACCCGCAGTGCGCGATGGCGCAATGGGGCGTAGCCATGTCGCACTACCACGGGCTATGGGACAATGGTGACGCGGCGGCTGGGCGCGTTGCTGAGGACCGGGCCAAACAAATCGCTGCCAGCAACGCGAAGACCACGGCCCGAGAGGCTGGCTATATTGACGCCCTAGCGGAGGTCTACCGCGAGGACGGCAAGGACGCGAATGTGCGCGCCCAGGCCTTTGAACTGAAAATGGGGGCGCTGCAGGCGGCTTATCCCGCAGACGACGAAGCCGCAATCTTCCACGCATTGACGCTCGCCATCACCGCCCCGAAGACAGACAAGACGTTTGCCAATCAGCGGAAGTGCGGCGAGATCCTCGAACCCATTTTTGCCAGACAGCCGCATCATCCGGGGATTGCACACTACATCATCCACTGTTACGACAATCCGGTGTTGGCCGAAAAAGGCCTGGGCGCGGCTCGCATGTATGCACGCATCGCTCCCGCGTCGGCGCACGCAAATCACATGCCTTCGCATTTATTCACGCGGGTGGGTTCGTGGGATGAGTCGATCACTTCCAACATAAAGTCGGCGGCACTGGCGGCCGCGGCGGAAGTCACGTCGAAAAACGGCGAGGCGCGCGATCAGCGGCTGCACGCCATGGATTACCTGGAGTACGCCTATCTGCAAAGCGGGCGGGTCGGTAAGGCCAAAGCGGTGCTCGATGAGATGAATTCCCTGCCTGCGGTTGGTGGCCTCACACTCACCGGCGATTATGCCCTGGCCGCCATTCCGGCCCGTTACGCCATTGAACTCGAGAATTGGGAGCAAGCCAGCCAGCTTCGTCCCCGGGAAGGGAGCGTGCCCTGGGCCGAGGCGATTACGTGGACAGCCATCGGAGTCGGCGGCGCGCGTTCCAAGAATCTGGAACGGGCTGGCCAGGCTGAGTCGAAGCTCGCGGAACTGCGCGACGCCACCGCGAAGCGGAATAATTCCTACTGGTCGAACCAGGTGGAAGTGGAGCGGCGCGAAGTGGCGGCGTGGATCGCTGAGCAGAACGGCAAGGGTGAGGATGCATTGCAATTGGCGCGGTCTGCGGCGGAACTCGAAGAGAGTATGGATAAGCACGCGGTCACGCCGGGAGCCGTCACTCCCGGCCGCGAAGTGCTGGCTGAATTGCTCCTGTTGGAACATCATCCGAAGGAGTCGCTGGTTGAGTACGAGAGCGTGCTGAAGATCGCTCCCAATCGTTTTGATGCGCTGTATGGAGCGGCAACGGCAGCCGAGGCGGCGGGAGATGCAAATGCTGCCGCAAACTACTTTCAGAAGCTGACCCAGGTTGCGGTCGGCGATGAGCGGCCGGAGCTAAGAACGGCGCGACAGAAACTGCTTGCGGAGAAGGCGACAAGGTAGGGCTTGCGTGCCGGATGAGGTTACGTAGGTTGCGCGGCTGCGGGAGAACAGCAGGCGTTGGGGAAGGGGGCCGCCTCTGCTATTTTTCGTGTCGCGGGAGGGAGTACACCTGCAGTGCCCTCCCGAGCATTGAAAAACCTGGGTCTGCGGTAACGAGCCAGGCGCTGTGCTCCATGGCGAGTTCGGCGGCGAAGGCGTCGGCGTAGCCGAGGTTGTGCTTTTGTTTGATGGCGGCGGCACGGGTGGCCCGGTCCCGATCGGCCGCGATCACCGCGATAGGCATCTCCCGCAATCGTGTTTCAGCTTGGCGGGCCGTCGCTTCTCCGTGCCGCCGCCATGCCACGTAGACGACCTCGCCCCAATTTACGGCGGACATCAAGAGCGGCCTTTCCTCCCGCAGGGCTTGCTCCAAGAGGCGTTCCACTGTTGCGGCAGTGCCCTCCCGATCTTCAAACAGGCCGACCAGTGCGTTTGCATCGAGCACATAGCGCCGGGTTCGGCCTCCAGCCTGCGCAGGACTCATCGCTTCTCCCGCTCGCGTTCTCGTGCGCGTTCGGCGAATAATTCTTCAAACATAGACGGCTGGCCGGGACGGGGTTTCAGAAGTCCTCTGGTTTCGCGAATCCGCTGCAGGGTGATCGGGGTCAGAACGAGGCGACCGTTCTCCTCGGTCCAGGTTGCTCGAATCCCTTTTTCCAGCCCCAACCGCTCTCGAAGTTCGGCAGGAACCACGACTTGGCCCTTGGAGCTGATGACGGTGCGATAGGTCTCCATGTAAGAAGTGTACCCATACGTAAGACACTCTGTCAATAAGTAAGACACATTGGCGATTGTCTTACTAGCATTGTTCGATCGTGTCCGGCACCTCGGAGACCATCCCGTCGGCGCCGTCCAAACTCGTATTTTCCCCGAAACTGATGAAAACATTGCAGAATTGAGCTCTCGACCAGCGTCTTTTTTGCGGCTACAATACCCCCAGCGTCATCCCATGACGTGAAGGCAAGATGGGTACAGGCTCTATCCGCCGGAGGCGGAGGGGCACTGGAGGACATCATGAGTTTGACCCCGATCAGCGGGCGTTTGCTGGACGGTTCGCGCCCGAAAGTCACTACCGCGTCTCTGCGGGACCAGAAACTCCACCACGAACCGATCACCTGTCTGACCGCCTGCGACTATGCGACCGCCCGCCTGGTGGATGAGGCCGGCATTGACATGGTACTGGTAGGCGATTCGCTGGCGCAGGCCATGCTGGGCTACGAGAATACGCTCTCGGTCACCATGGACGAGATGCTGCACCACGTGAAGGCGGTGCGGCGCGGGGTGAAGAGCGCGCTGCTGTTGGCCGACATGCCGTACGGGTCTTATCAGGTAGACCCGAAAGACGCGATCCTCAATGCGGCCCGCTTCGTGAAGGAAGGCGGGGCCGAGGTGGTGAAGCTCGAGGGCGGAGAGCGGCGGGCGGACTTGATTTGCCGCATCATTGACGCCGAGATTCCTGTGGCCGGGCATATTGGGCTGACGCCGCAGTCGGTGAACGTAATGGGCGGCTACAAGGTGCAGGGCAAGAGCCTGAGCGCGATCGAGCAGTTGATGCGCGACGCCGTGGCGCTCGATCGCGCGGGTGTAGCGTGCCTGTATCTGGAGGGCATTCCGCGGGAAGTGGCGGCGATGATCACGGCGGAGGTCACTGCGCCGACGATCGGCATTGGTGCCGGTCCGGAGTGCGACGGGCAGGTGCTGGTGTTCCACGACATCATGAACCTGACCTTCGGACCTCCGGCCAAGTTTGTGCGGCGTTATGGCGACGCGGCGGCGCTGATCACGCAGGCGGTGCAGGCGTTTCGCGCCGATGTGAAATCGCACCAGTATCCGGCGGACGAGGAGTCGTACCACCTGCCGAAAGACACCAAGGCCGGGCTCGACACGGTGCTGGAGCGGAAGCGGGCGATGCGGCGGTAAAAGGCGATTTGGCCACGGATTTTCACGGCTTTACACGGATAAGGCGGGTGGCGGAGGCGAGGGGAACCAAGATATCGTTCCTTGCGTATCCTCTTACGGAGCGTATCCCGGTTCGGGCTCAGGGCTGTGTCGCCATCCGAATCTGGTGGTGCTAGGCTAGTAGCAAGCGAGGAGGCATGAGTATGCATCCCTTGGCGTTCTTCCTATTTCCCTTCTTTGGCTTCGGCTTCGTGATGTATTTTCTGCCGTCACTGATTGCCCTGGTCCGCAGCAAGCGCGACATCCTGGCGATCTTTCTGCTGAATCTGTTCCTGGGCTGGAGCGTGATCGGCTGGATCATCGCGCTGGTCTGGGCGGTGAAGCAGGACGTGCATGCGGTGGTGAGGTAAAATCACACCCCGTGATTTTGCTTCGCACGCGAGCGGCTCTGATGCTGGGCCTGCTGATCCTGGCCGTTGCCTGCTCGGAGCCGAATCCGGCACCTGAGCCTGATCCCGCTGCGGTTTTGCGGGCCATCCCCGACGCCGATCCTGGTCAGTATGACCGCATTCAGGACATGAAGAAGTGGCGCAATCCGTATCTGATCGTGCGGGCGGATGGGATCGCGCTGTTCGATTCGGCCGACAGCGCGGAGATCATCCTGAAGACGGACGAGGTGTTGCCGGCGCTGGCGCGCCTGTCCGCGTCGAAGTGGCCGTACGGGCGAGTGGTGGCGGCGGCGGAGGGCGGGGGGAGAACTCTTGCCCAGGACGGCGCGGCCATCCGGCGGAACAAGGGCATTGTGGGAGGGATTCTCGAGGGCGCACATGTGGCCGTGAAGTGGGTGCCGAGCAATTGAACCGGGAGAGGGTGAGGAAGGGCGACCACCTGGGCTGAAGCCCAGCTGCTTTGAGACTCCTTACGCGGCCCTTAAGGGCCGCTCTTCCACGGTGGTTTACGGAGCTTCTTGAAGATCTGCACCACAATTGACGAGATGAGGGCAGCTGCGCGTGCGGTGAGGCGGGCGGACAAGCGGCTGGGATTTGTGCCGACGATGGGTGCTTTGCATGAGGGGCACCTGTCGCTGGTAAGGCAGGCCCGGGCTTCGTGCGATGTGGTGGCGGCTTCCATCTTCGTGAATCCCACGCAGTTTGGGCCGACGGAGGATCTGGCGAAATATCCGCGGTCGTTTGAGCGCGACCGGGAGCTGCTGGAGCAAGAGGGCGTGGAGTTACTGTTTGCGCCATCGTTCGAGGAAATGTATCCAACGGCGGCGGACGGACCCTGGTCTGAGCTTGGCGAAGAGAGTGTCCTCTCCACAGCGGCGGACAGGAGTGTCCGCCCCACATTGGTCACGTGGGTGACGGTGGAGGAGTTGAGCGGCAAGCTGGATGGGTGGTCGCGCCCGGGACATTTTCGCGGCGTTACCACGGTGGTGGCCAAGCTGTTTCACATCGTCGAGCCGGATGTGGCGTTTTTCGGGCAGAAGGATGCGGCGCAGCTGGCGATCATCCGGCGCATGGTGCGGGATTTGAATCTTCCGGTGGAGATCGTGTCTTGCCCGATCGTGCGCGAGCCGGATGGATTGGCGATGAGTTCCCGCAATGCATACCTGACGGCCGAGCAGCGGCCCCAGACATTGGCGCTGCACCGGTCGCTGATGCGGGTGAATCAACTGGTGAGCACGGGCGAGCGCAATGCATCGCAGTTGGCAGCGGCGGGTCGGGCGGAATTTGCGACCGCGACCGGAGTGCATCTCGACTACTTTGAGATCGTGAATCCGGACACGCTCGATCCGGTGGAAGAGATTTCCCACGGAGCGCTGGTGGCAGTCGCGGCATACGTGGGCAAGACGCGGTTAATTGACAACCTTCTGCTGCCAGGATCTGAAAAATCGCGGGGAATGTAAGTGCGGATTTCTCACGAGTCCCCGAGCTCCCAACCCCTCTGGTCTCATTGACTTACCCTTCCAAGCACAGTAAGATTCGCGCACTGTGATCGGGCAGGTCATCTCGCACTATCGCATCGTCGAAAAGCTCGGCGGCGGCGGAATGGGCGTGGTGTACAAAGCCGAGGACGTCAAGCTGCACCGCTTCGTAGCGCTTAAGTTCCTGCCTCCCGAGGTGGCGCGCGATCCACAGGCGCTGAGCCGGTTTCAACGGGAGGCGCAGGCGGCGTCGGCGCTCAATCATCCCAACATCTGCACCATCTACGAGATTGACGAGCAGGGCGGCGAAGCCTTCATCGCCATGGAGTTTCTCGACGGGGTGACGCTGAAGCACATGATCACCGGCCGCCCGCTCGAGCTGGATGCCATGCTGTCGCAGGCCATTGAAGTTGCCGATGCGCTCGATGCGGCGCACGCTCAGGGCATCCTGCATCGCGACATCAAGCCGGCCAACATCTTCGTGACCAAGCGCGGCCACGCCAAGATTCTGGATTTTGGCCTGGCGAAAATGACCGGGCCGGGCGCTACGCCCGGCGACGCAACCAAGACCAACAGTGTGGATCCCAACCTGACCAGCCCTGGCTCGGCGCTGGGCACGGTGGCGTATATGTCGCCGGAGCAGGCGCGGGCCAAGGAACTCGACGCGCGCACCGATTTATTTTCCTTTGGCTGCGTGCTTTATGAGATGGCGACTGGGGCGTTGCCTTTTCGAGGAGAAAGCACCGCCGAGACGTTCGATTCCATCCTGAACCGGCCGCCGGTGGCCCCGGTGCGCCTGAATCCGGACTTGCCCCAGGATCTGGAACGGATCATCAGCAAGGCACTGGAAAAGGATCGTAACCTGCGGTATCAGCATGCCGCCGACATGCGGGCCGACCTGCAGCGCTTGAAGCGCGATACCGATACGGGCCGGGCCGCGGCGGTGAGTTCCGGGATGGTCCCAATTGCCCGCGAGGCGGTTTCGCAGGCTGTCGTCGCGCCGGCGCAGACCGCACCCGGGTCTTCTTCCGCAGCGGTGGCGCGGGCGAGTTCGGGGACCACGGCTCCGGCTCAGGAAATTGCTGCTACCGGAGCGCGCAAACCCTGGGGAAAGATTGGGGCGATAGCTGCGGTGGTTGTCACCGGGCTGATCGGCGGGGGGCTGTATCTGCGCTCGCATCAGGCCGGAGCACTAACCACCAAAGACACGATTCTGGTCGCCGACTTCGTCAATACCACGGGCGACGCCGTATTCGACGGCACGCTGAAAAAAGCCCTGGCAGTGGATCTGGAGCAGTCGCCCTACCTTAGCCTTTTGTCCGAAGGCAGAGTGCAGCAGACGCTGGCGCTGATGGGGAAACCCTCCGACACGCGCCTGACGCCGGAGATCGCGCGCGAAATCTGCCAGCGCAGCGGAGTCAAGGCGCAGCTGAACGGTTCGATTGCCAATGTGGGCAGTCAGTACATGGTCACGTTGACCGCGGTCAATGCCGCCAGCAACGACACCCTGGCGGAAGTCCAGGACCGCGCTGAGAGCAAGGAATCGGTGCTCAAGGCCCTGGATTCGACCGCCAGCCAGATGCGGCAGAAGCTGGGCGAATCGCTGGCTTCGGTCCAGAAGTTCGCCATGCCGCTGCAGGAGGCGACGACTTCTTCGCTGGACGCCCTGAAGAGCTACAGCCTTGGCGACGTGAAACACGAGACGGGCGATGATTTCGACTCCATTCCGTTCTACAAACGGGCGATTGAACTGGATCCGAACTTTGCCATGGCCTATGCCCGCCTGGCCGTGGTTTATAACAACTTGACTCAGATGGACGCTTCCAAGCCTTACCTCGATAAAGCGTTCGAACTGAGAGACCGGGCCAGCGAACCGGAACGCCTTTACATCACCGCCCACTACTATGACGACAACGGGCAACTGGAAAAGGGCAGAGCTGCCTATGAACTCTTCAAACAGACTTACCCGCGCGATGTAACCCCCTACGTCAATCTTTCTGTGAACTACAACCAGCTTGGGGAGTTCGAAAAGGGGCTGGCGAATGCGCAGGAAGCGATCCGCCTGGATCCAGACGAATCGCGCGGCTACGGAAACTCGAATAGTGCGTACATGGGACTCAACCGGCCGGAAGAAGCGAAGAGCGTACTGCACGCCGCCTTGCAGCGCAACCCAGGGTTTCACGCCGTGCATGACGGGCTTGCCAATATCGCGTACGTGCAGGGCGATCTTGCCGGCATGGAAAAAGAGGAGAGCTTTCTTCACGATGAGCCCGACCTGGAGATCGGCGTGGACGAACGGCACGGCAGCATCGCCGCCTCCCGCGGACAGATTCAGAAAGCACGGGAGTTCTATGAGAAAGCACGCCAGCTTTCGCAGCGTCTCCAACTGAAGGACGGAGAAGCGTTCGACCTGGCGATCCAGGGGAACGCGCTCGCCATGTTTGGAGATTCGAGGAAGGCAGTCGAACTGTGCAATGCGGCTCTCGCCCTCGGTCCAAGCTACAACACAAAGGGCTACACCGCCCTCGTGCTGGGGTTCGCGGGTGAGAACAAGAAAGTGCTGGAACTGGCTACTCTCGAGGCCCGCGAGCACCCCGACCATACCCTGATCCAGGCGATGTACGTGCCGGCGATGCAAGCCATGGTCGCGTTGAATACAGGCGACGGCAAGAAAGCCGTCGAACTGATGAAGCCGGCGCTGACCTACGACAAAGGAACGCCGATTTCTCTTTACGTGCGCGGCCTGGCCTATCTGAAGACGGGAGATGGAGCGGCGGCGGCTGGGGAGTTCCAGAAGGTCCTTGCGCTCTATGACGCCTTTCCGACGGACCTGCTAATGCCCTTCTCGCGCCTCGGCCTGGCGCGCGCCTACGCCTTGCAGGGAGACACTGCCAAAGCCAAAGCCGCGTATCAGGATATTCTTGCTTCCTGGAAAGATGCCGATCCAAACCTGCCTACCGTGGAACAGGTCAAGGTGGAATACGCCAAGCTGAAGTAGCTACGGCAGCGGCTGAAGCCGGTTTTAACAAGCTGGTGATCGCAGCGCTGTACGCCACCCAAAACCAAGGATTTCGAACCGGAGCTGGTTCTAATCGGTATTCGGGTAAATGTACGCCGGAGGGTAGTTGTCATAGAGCCAGGGGTTGTACCAATATGCCGGCCAGGCCCAGAACGGATCCCAACCCCAGCCAGGCCACCATCCAAAGCCAAGTCCCCAGCCACAGCATCCCCAGCCCCAACCGCCCCAGCCTCCGCGCCAGCCCCAACCACCGCGCCAGCCTCCGCCCCAGGCGCCCCGTGCGCCAAAGTTGCCAAATCCTGAGCCAAAGCGGTTCAGCGAGGTTCCATTGCCCAAACGTGTGTTCGAGGCCAGCGATGCGCCAGCCGGGCTGCGCGCGCCGCCGAACGAGTGCCAGTGTCCGTCAGCAATCGCCGCGCGGGAGGTCGCAGCGCTTCCGCCACCGAGCCTGGCAGCTCCGCCCGCGCCCGTTCGCGCGGCCATGCCGCCGCCGTGCGAGTTGCCAAACCCGTGCCAGCCGGGCGAGGCGTTACGGAAGCTATGGCCTTCCCAGGACCAAGGCCGCGAAGCACCGGAATTACGCGACGTTGCTCCGCGCATGCCACTGAAGGAGCGACCCCCATTTGAATAGGCTCGTCCCATGCCGCCGTAACCATGAGAACCGCCGTAGGATGCGCCACCGCGAGAGCCGCCGTAGCCACCACCCCCGTGGAAACTGCCGCTATAACCTCCACCGCCGTGGAAGCCGCCGCCACCTCCGCTGTGGGAAGCTCCGCCGCCGCCTCCGTGGCCGCCACCGCCGTGCTGCGCGACAGCAGGCATAGGAAGACAAACTAGGGCGATTGAGGCGATGGCTGCAAGAAGAACGTTCGACAAGGTGGATTTCCTCATCTCGATACCCTCCACCTAACCGCGGTTGACTGCCCGGGCGGGCAGACCGCATCCATTGACAATCCTACTGCTGACAATCCTACTGCTGACAATCCTACTCCAATTAGACCCTTAAGGCAGCCCGGAAGTTGCCCCAAAAGCAAGCCGCCCACGGGGAAAAAGCCTTAGGGGTTGCGGATTGGCGGCCAGAGTATCAGGCCCCGGCCCCATGCGCTGGCGCACCAGCTCTTCGACTTGCGACCACAGCCGGGGATCACACTCGCTCTGGGCATGGCCGGGAGTGAAAAACCGGTGATACCACGACAAGTCTTCGCACTGCACCGGGTCTTGTCTATAGTCGAAGCGGTAATTGCCCAGGATCTGCGTCCTGGAAGGATCGGCGGCCGTTATCTCGGTGCGGCCGCGGACGATGCCGTGAGGCTGGTAGAAATTGGCGGCAGCGAGGACGTTCTCCGGAATCATTCTGTCTTTCTGCCAGAGCTTGGCGACGCTATCCACCTGCACCGTCAGCAGAACGGGGATGCCGGCGCGGTTCAACTCACGGGCCAGCAAGACGGCGGCAGACGCGCCCCAGCTGTGGCCGTAAAGGATGATCCGCGCCTGTGACTTTTCGTCCTCGCTCAACACTCCATCGTGATTGCGGTCCAGCAGGCTGAGAATTGTTTTGTAGGCTGCCTTGCGATGCCGGTTCTCGAAGACTCGAACCACGGCGTCTCTTGGGGCCGCGCGCTCGAGGCGTTGAGCCAGCTGCACCGGGGCGTGATGAGCGTCGTCGTGGCGTACAAAACCTCCGACGAATCCGACCACGATACAGGAGGGGGATGACTGGGGGCGGGAGCTTATGGCGCCGTCAGGGGCAAAAGCCAAAGCTCCGGTAGTTGCCAGGATTATGACGGCCAGAAGTACAGTGGCCAGAGACCGAGATCGCCCGAACTGGGACACGCGGGCTCCTACCCCTGAGATGATTTCAGTTGCACGAAGATGCGCCAAGATCTTCCGGTGACAACCTCCGGTGCTTCGGCTGCTCCTCGTAGGGCCAGCCAAAAAGCCCGGTCCAGCAAGGTCTTTGGCCGCCTCAAACTTGCTGGATAGTCTACACCCGTTTGTCAATCCCACACTGTAGGCTGAAAGTGCCACCGAAGAGAGGAGACGCCGGGGCCTTACCTTGGGCCTAACGCTCTCGGGAGACGAAGGCGTTCCCGGCGAGGAAATAGCGTAACCGCCGGTCGGCCGCCTTGGTGATTCCAATGCGTGGGGTCAGGCGGATAACGCCGGTGCGATAGCCGTCGTCGCCAATCCACAAACGGCCGGCGGAGGAGGTCAGGTCGCAGCCGTTGTCGCGGGCGCGAGTAATGCCGAAAGCCTGTGAGAGCCGGCCGGGGCCGCTGGTGAGTTTTTGCAGGTCGCGGGGACGCGCGATCGGGACGCCCCTTGCGCGGGCCATTGGTTCGATTCCCGACAACGGCTCCAGCGCGCGGAACAGCACGCCGCCGCCTTTTCCTTCGGGCTGGCAGGAGACGTTCAGGCAGTAGTGAGTTCCGTAAATGAAATAGACGTAGGCATGGCCCGGAGGGCCGAAGAGGACGGCGTTGCGGGCGGTTTGCCCGGCGGCGGCGTGGGCGGCGGGATCGTTTTCGCCAAGATAGGCCTCGACCTCCACGATGCGGGCGGTCAGAAGCCCGTGTCCGGACCGGCGGACCAGCACCTTGCCCAGAAGTTCCCGGGCCACACGGCGTGGGTCGCGGGCGAAAAAGGCGCGATCAAGAGGGCGGATAGCGGTTTGCGGCGGTTTGTCGAACGGGGGCATGCGGCGGAGATCTCGAACTGAGCGCTGCGCGTTGAAAACTAGTGCCGTCCCTCCGGGACTCGTTCCTTTGTGTCACTCGTACCCCGGACTTGCGTCCGGGGCTAATGAATGCCGCCCTGTCGGGGCTGGAGCGCAATGGTTTCTTCCCACCTCGCCTGCTGAAAATCAGTTCTCACGCACACACTGAGGCGCTGCGCCACCCCAAACCCGCCGGCACGCGGCCTGACTTAGGCCGCGCCTTTGGCCGATTCCTTCAAATAGGCCAGCACTTCTTCGGCGTGGCCTTCGGGCTTCACCTTCTCGAAAATGTGCTCGATCTTTCCGTCGGGACCGATGATAAAAGTCGTCCGCGCGACTCCGATCACCTTCTTGCCGTACATGTTCTTTTCCTTCATGACCCCGAAGGCAGTAGCGACTTTCTTGTCGGCATCGGCGAGCAGGGTGAAGGGCAGGCTGAATTTTTCGCCAAATTTCTTCTGCGCTTTCGGAGTGTCGGGCGAGATGCCGAGCAACACGGCGCCGGTTTTCTGAATCTTTCTGTAGGAGTCGCGGAACTCGCAGGCTTCGATGGTGCATCCGGGAGTGTCGGCACGGGGATAGAAATAGAGGACCACGGTCTTACCGCGCAAGTCTTTCTGCGAAATTTCTTTTCCGTTCTCATCCTGTAAAGTGAAGTCGGGAGCCTTATCATTGATATTCATGGGAGTCTCGCCAAAGAAATGTAGTTCGGGCCCGGCGCGCGCCGATCAATGTGAGGGTGTGCGGCGAGCGTTTCCCAAGATTGTATACCGGCGCGGGTGGGCGGCGGTGGTGCTTGCCGGTCTGGCTTTCCTGGCGGGAGTCGCGGCGGCGCAGGAGGACCGTCCGCAGATTACGACCCTGCCGCGCAACATCCAAAAGAAAAAGAAAGATGAGGGCCCGCGCGCGGTGGGCGTGCTGCAAATGAGCGCCAGCGGCAAGGTATCGCTGGTGCCGATCGCGATCATGATCAACGGCAAGTTCTGGGATGCCGGCGCTTACAAGGCCGATCCGGTTCCGATGGCGCTGGAACCAGGCACGGTTTACGAGGGCGAGCGCGGCGGCACCTCCCTGGGCCTGTTTACCGTAGGCAGCGCCCTGCACAGCAACTCCGTGAACGCTGCCAACCCATGGATTGGAACCGGGGCGTGGGTTGCGGCGGGATCGGAAAAACCGGACAAACAATTGAGGGCGGAAGCGGTACCGGTGGGGATTGATACTAGCGATGGGCCTCCCCGGCTGACCAGGGATCCAGCCAAGGTAACTCAGCCGCCGAGTTCCACTCCTGTTTCTGCGCCGTCCGCTCCTGCGCCTTCGGCTACAGCTTCGGGCGATGAACCTCCGCGGCTGACCAAACCCGCTGCGCCATCCCCTGCTCCATCGCCTCCACCATCTGCCGACGCCAAGCCGCCGGAGGCGGCCACAGCGGCTGCCAGGGCCCCGGAATCCGACAGCGGCGCGGCGGAAGGCGACCGGCCACGCCTGCGACGAGGAAAGCCGGTGGAGACGCTGGCTGACGATGCGTTTCCCGGCTACAGCAAGCCGGGCACGAAGCCTGCATCAACGGCGGGGAAGGTTGTGGCGCCGGCAGCTGCACCGGTTGAAATAGTCCCGGCAATTTCCGATGCCAGCGGCCCGGAACCACACTCGTTCGCCTACGGATGGTTGAGTGACGAGGAGGGAGAACGCCGCCAGGCGATGACGGCTTTGGCCAAGGAACAACTGCTTGCGTATCTCGTGGCCCAGGCGAAAGCCAGGATTGCAATACCCGCGTCGCAACCGGCCAGGCGCAAGACAGCCGGAAAGCGACCGGAACCGGTTTTCAGCAGTGTGAAGATGATCGCCTATGACTTGTGGTTGAACAATCAGCCGGTGATCATTCTGAGCGCCGAGGCCCACATACCGCCGGCGCCAGGTAGTCCGCCAGTAGAGGATGACCTGCCATACTTCATCCTGTTAGTCGCTTATCCCGACTTGTACAACAATCTGCACCAGCTGTACGCGGGGGTTACTGACCCGCGGCATCTGGACGTCACCCCCCGCCTCGATCTGGTGGACGCGGTGGATGCCGACGGTGACGCCCGCGGGGAACTGCTTTTCAAAGAAACTTCCGATCAAGGCAGCGGCTGGGTGATTTACCGCCCCACTGCCGACAAGCTGTGGAAGATGTTCGACAGCCTGAATCCGGAATGACACCGGGCCTGCTTGCCCTGCCTAGCCTAGATCGCTCCCGCTTTCCGCTAGAATGTAGTCCCGGAACGTCCAGAAAAGAGGAAGCAATGAACACCAAACCTCCGATTTTTATCATGGGTCTTTTGTTTGCTGCAGGGTTGGCTGTGGCCCAGAACCAGGACTTCAGCAAAGTCGAAATGAAGGTCAGCAAGGTAGCCGGCAATGTCTACATGCTGCAGGGCGCCGGCGGAAACATCGGCGCGTCAGTGGGCGACGACGGCATCGTGGTAGTGGACGATCAGTACGCGCCGCTGGCAGAGAAAATTCAGGCTGCGCTGAAGGGGATCACCGACAAGCCGGTGCGGTTCATCATCAACACGCACTATCATCCCGATCACACCGGGGGAAATGAGTACTTCCAGAAGCAGGCGCCCATCATCGCCCACGACAACGTGCGCAAGCGGCTCGAAGCCGGCGGGCCGGCCGGCAATGGCGGCTCGGTGCATTTCGACGCCAAGCCGGCAGCCAAGGGGGCGCTGCCGATCATCACTTTCGATCATGACGTGACGGTGCATCTGAACGGCGAAGACATCCGGGCGCTGTACTTTCCGGCGGGACATACCGACGGCGACTCGATCATCTTTTTCCCCAAATCGAACGTCGTGCACATGGGCGACGATTTCGTGACCTATGGCTTCCCGTTCATTGATGTCGAAGCCGGCGGCAGCATTAACGGCATGATTGACGGCGTCGAGAAGGTGATCGCACAGGTTCCGGCGGACGTGAAGATCATTCCCGGCCACGGACCGGTATCCAGCGTTGACGATGTGCGGGCGTATCTGAAAATGCTGAAGGAGACGCGCGACGTGGTGGCGGCCTCGCTGAAGGACGGCAAGACGCTTGACCAGATGAAGCAGGCGAAGATTCTCGACCCGTGGAAAAAGTATTCGGGAGACTTCGTCAACGCGGCTGCGTTTCTAGAGACGCTGTATAACTCCCTGACCGGACAGAAGACCGGCAAGTTCATCCCGCACAATTGAGCGTGGGGATGTCAGCGACGGCCGCGGCAAATCCTGAAGGAGCGAAGTCGAGTTGCGCCTGACGCGCCGCAAGTTCGTGCAGTCGGTTCTGACGGCGGGCGCTGCCGCCGGCCTGCCGGGTTTTTTGTCAGGATGCAGCGGATCATCAAAGGCGAACACGTCCACTTCCGCCTCGGCACCGACCGGACAATTCCCCATATCTCCGGCCTCAGGGATCTCATTTCCGAGGGGATTTTTCTGGGGCACGGCCACCGCCGCCTACCAGATCGAGGGCGCCTGGAACCAGGACGGCAAGGGAGAATCCATCTGGGACCGCTTCGCGCATACGCCGGGAAAAATCAAGAACGGCGACAACGGCGACAGGGCATGCGATTCGTATCACCGCTGGCAAGAGGACCTCGGTCTGATGCGGGCTATGAATCTGAACAGCCACCGATTTTCAATCTCCTGGCCGCGGATTCAGCCGGTCGGCTCTGGACCTGGGAATGCCAAGGGCCTTGATTATTACAGCCGCCTGGTAGACGCGTTGCTCGAAATGCGGATTCGCCCGTTTGTCACGCTGTATCACTGGGACCTTCCGCAAGCGCTTGACGATGCCGGCGGCTGGACCAATCGCGACACGGCGGCCCGTTTTGCCGACTATGTGCAGTTGGTCGCGCAGGCGCTGGGAGACCGGGTTTCCGACTGGACCCTGTTAAACGAACCGGTGGCATTTGTACATCACGGATACCTGGCCGGCATACACGCTCCCGGTCACACCAGCCTGCTCGATTTCCTGCGGGCCACGCACGTGGTCAATCTGGCGCAGGGCGCGGGATTTCGCGCGGTCAAGGGCGCCCGTCCGTCCGCTCGGGTGGGCACGGCTTTCAGCATGTCGCCGTGCGAAGCGGCCAGCAACTCCAAGGAAGATAAACTGGCAGCCGAACGCGCGCATGCCATGACCAACATCTGGTTTCTGGAGCCGGCACTGCGCGGCCGCTATCCAGCGGCACTGACGTTTCTGCCGGAGACCGCCATGGGCGTTAAGCCGGGTGACATGGAGAAGGCGCGCGCGCCGCTGGATTTTGTCGGCATCAACCTTTACTACCGCACCATCGCAACCGATCCGGGCGCGGTGGAACGCGCCGCGCACCCGCAGAACTGGCTCTTTCCCGTGAAGATGGAAGGCGGGAAGCAAGGGCCAAGAACGGATCTTGGCTGGGAAGTGTGGCCCAAGGCGCTCTATGACATGGTCATGCGCATCACGCATGACTACAACCGGCCGGTTATTGAGATCACCGAAAGTGGTTGTTCCTACAATGACGGTCCCGATAGCAGCGGAGCGATTCGCGACACCCGCCGCATTTCCTACCATCGCGACTATCTTGCGGCTCTGGCGCGCTCAATCGCCGACGGGGCCGACGTTCGCGGATACCACGCCTGGAGCCTGATGGATAATTTCGAATGGGCCGAAGGCTTCGGCCAGCGGTTCGGGCTGGCCTGGGTGGATTTCAAGACACAGAGGCGCACGATCAAGGACTCAGGGCGATGGTATGCGAAGGTGGCGGCGGAGAACCGGGTAGATTGAAGATTGCAGATTGCAGATTACGTCTGCAGATCTCAGCCGGCCATCCAGAATCGGCAATCTAAATCACAGATCTGCAACTCACTTCTGCATTCTCATTTCTGCTGCATTACCAGCTCGCCCTTTTCCACTTTCAGCGCTCCCACGTTGTCGGGAAGCTTGAGCCGGTCGCGCTCTTCGGCCAGCTTCCTTTGCAGCGCGGGATTCACCAGCGATACCGGAACACTCAGATCGCCGACTTTGAACTCGGTGGGATCGAAGGTGGCGAAGCCATCTTTTTCGCCGATGTGGCCCGAGATCGTGATCCAGACATCTTTACCCGCAATTTCAGTGAGGAACTGGCCGTGCACGACGTCGCCGTCAAAACTAACCTGCTGGTCTTTGATGGTGGGTGCCGCGCTGCCTACGTTGGTGTCGGGGGTGAGACTTGCGGTTCCCGCATTGCCGAGCGATTGCGCCAGCACGGCGCTGATTTCGCCGGAGTTGATGTGGACCTCGGCTTTGGGGGCCTGTCCCGCCGACGGTTTGAGTTGGTCCGCCTGGGCCGTCTGGGGCTGGGCAGGCTGTGATTGAGAGCCGGTCGCAGCGCTTGCAGGGGGCTGCGCCGCCTGCTCGAATTGTGCCATCTTCTGGTCAAACGACTGCACCTGCTCGGCGATGGCCGCCGGACTCTGCCGCTGCGACACTGGCGCCGGCCTCTTCAGGACCAGAACGATGGCCACCAGCGAAGCCAGCAGAGTCGCGATGCTGATCATGCGGTCCAGCTTGAATTTCATGGACGATTCCCCATCCGTCGGCCCAGACACGAGGGGCCAGTGTCATGGTAGCGGGAATGCGAGGATCGGATCAGGTGACCAAAGTGATGGCCCGGGGATGACTTTGTGGGACCGGGGCAGAGACCCGGTCCCACACAACCCGGTCCCACACAATCAAAATCAGAGCCCCTCAATTATCCCAGTTTCCTGGCCAGCAACTCATTCACGATCTGCGGGCTGGCTTGGCCCTTGGAGGCCTTCATGACCTGGCCGACAAAGAAGCCGAGCAAAGTCGTCTTGCCGGCGCGGTACTGTTCCAGTTGCTTAGGGTTGGTCGCGAGAATTTCGTCGATGATTTTCTCGAGAGCTGAGGTGTCAGTGGATTGCTGCGGGCGGCCTTCTTCATCGTATACGGCGGGGAAGTCCTTGCCGCGCTCGAAAGAGAGGTCGTAGATCTCTTTGAGCATCTTGCCCGAGATCGTGCCTGCCTCGACCAGATCGGCCGACGCCGCGACGCCTTTCATAGAGATCGGCGACTGCTCGATTCCGATGCCTTTGGCCTTAAGCCTTCCCATCAGCTCGCTCTGCACCAGGTTGGCGACACGCTTCGGATTCTTGGCGGCCCGGGCCGCTTCCTCGAACTGGTCGGCCAGCGATTTCGAAAATGTCAGCACCTGCGCATCGTACTCGGTGATGCCGTATTCGATTGCCATGCGCGCGCGGCGCGCCTCGGGCAGTTCGGGCAATAATCGCGCGATTTCGGCTTTCCACTTTTCGTCCACCACCAGCGGCAGCAGGTCCGGCTCGGGGAAGTAGCGATAATCATGCGCCTGTTCTTTGGACCGCATGCCGCAGGTTTTGCCTTCGTTGGCGTTGTAGAGACGGGTTTCCTGCGTGATCTTTCCGCCGGACTCAATCACCTCGATCTGGCGGCCGATTTCGAACTCGAGCGCTTCGCGGATGAAGCGGAAGGAATTCACATTCTTGATCTCAGTCTTGATGCCGAATTCCTTCTGCCCGCGCGGGCGCACGCTGACGTTGGCATCGGCACGCAGCGAGCCTTCCTCCATGTTGCAATCGCTGACGCCGGTGTAGAGGACGATCTCCTTCAGGCGTGTGAGGTATTCGTAAGCTTCGTCTGGCGATGCGATGTCGGGCTCGCTGACGATCTCGATCAGCGGCACGCCGGTGCGGTTGAGGTCAATCGCCGTCTTTTCGGCTGAATCAGGGAAGCCCTCGTGCAGGCTCTTGCCCGCGTCTTCTTCCATGTGGACGCGGGTGATGCCGATTTTCTTCTTGCCGTTGCCGGAAGGAATCTCGATGTACCCGTGCTCGGCCAATGGCTTGTCGTATTGCGAAATCTGGTAGCCCTTGGGCAGGTCGGGATAGAAGTAATTCTTGCGGGCGAAGATGGAAGTCTCGTTGATGCGGCAGTTCAGCGCAAGAGCAGCGAGGGTGGCGGACTCCACCGCCTTCTTGTTGAGCACCGGCAGGGCGCCCGGCATGCCGAGGCAGACGGGGCAGACGTTCGAATTCGGCGGCGCGCCAAAACGAGTCGAACAGGAGCAGAAGATTTTCGTCGCCGTCAGAAGGTGAACGTGGACTTCGAGGCCGATAACCGGCTCAAACTTTGGGTGGGCAGCAACGGAACTCTTTGCGCTTGCGGGCATAGAAATGACAATTATAAGGGTCGAGATGCGGGCGCAAACCTGTGCTTCAGTGTTTCGGCGCCGGGTTGAGATACTTCTCCATCGAAATTTCGAAATAGAGCAGTTCGTGGCCTTTGGCGTCGGCCACGCCGGTGACGTCAATGGTGGCGCCCGGCAGCGGCGAGGAAATTCCCCCAGTATCGAAAAACAGGAATCCCGACTGCGTGGTGTGCGGTTCGACGGCCCGGGCGGCGAACTGCGAGGACTCGATCTCTTCCATGTCCTTCCGGCTGACCGTGCCCTTTACTTTTTTGCGCGGCAGCGGAATGGGGCTCGGCCGCGTGTTGGCCTGGGGATTCGACATGCGACGGTAAATGTCTGCCGGGGACGTGGGGGTGAGCTTCGACCCGTTGTGCGTGATCAGCGTGATCTCCATGTTCGCAATGGAAACCGGCTGGTCGCCGTCGTTGGTGACCACGAAAAAGATGGGCAGAAATCCGTACTCCGGAAAGTTCACAGAGAACGTTTTGGCTTTTTCCGGCGTGTCGTAAGGGTCGGCGGCAACGGTAACCCTTTCGTCGGGATGGCTGTCGTGGGCGGGGTAACTCTTTGCATGTTGGGCGGCAGGCTTGACAAAGGTCTTGGCGACGAGCAGAAACGGCAGAAAGAGCGCCACGCAAAATGCAAGGGAGAAACAGCGCAGCGTGTGGGAAAACGGCATGCCCCGATTATAACGGGGGGCGCTCGCGCCGCCGCTCCGCCGGTTTAGAATGACTCAGCTTGAGCTATCTTCTCTACAGCCTGCTGCTGGCCGCAGGAATGCTGCTGAGCCTGCCTTACTGGCTTTACCAGATTCTTCGCCATGGCAAGTACCGCACCGGATTTGCCGAGCGCACGGGCAAGGTTCCGGCGCGGCTGATGGCAGCGGATGGATCGAGGTCGGTTATCTGGGTGCACGCCGTCTCGGTCGGCGAAGTGCTGGCCGTGAGCGGGCTGGTGGAGGAAATGCGACGCAGTTTCCCGCAGCATCGCGTGGTCATCAGCACCACGACAGACACAGGGCAGGAACTCGCCCGCAAGCGCTTCGGAGAGGAGAACGTCTTTTATTTTCCGATGGACTTCGCGTTTGCCATCCGGCCCTATCTGAGCGCGTTGCAGCCGAGGCTGGTGGTGCTGGCCGAAACCGAGTTCTGGCCCAACTTCCTGCGGCTGGCGCATGCAAGCGGCGCACGGATCGCGGTGGTCAATGGGCGTATCTCGGACCGGTCCTGGCCCAACTACCGCCGTTTCCGCTGGGCCCTGCGGAGGATGCTGGCTCAGGTGGACCTGTTTCTGGTGCAAACGCAGGCGGACAGCGCCCGGCTCGAGTCCATTGGGGCGGACGCCGGGCGGGTGCAGGTCACGGGGAATCTGAAGTTTGACCTGAGTCCGGCAGCGCCCCCGGCGATTGCGGAAAGTCTGCGCCAGTCCTTGGCGTCGGAAGGCGCAGGACCAGTGATTGTGTGCGGCAGCACGGTCGAAGATGAAGAGCCGCCGCTGCTCAAGGCGTTTGAAAACGTGCGAGTCCAGCATGCGCGCGCGGTGATGATACTGGCGCCGCGGCGTCCTGAACGCTTCGACGAGGTTGCGATCCTCGTGCAACAGATGGGCATTCCCTCGTGGCGGCGCTCACGCTGGCACGGAGAAGCGCTGGCGGGCGGCGTGCTGCTCGTGGACTCGATCGGCGAACTTGCCGCGCTCTACGCCCTGGCGGATGTGGCTTTTGTTGGGGGCAGTCTGGTCCCGCGCGGCGGGCACAACATCATTGAACCGGCCCAGCATGGAGTGGCCATCGTCGTCGGGAACCACACCGAGAATTTCCGCGACATTGTGGGCCTGTTTCAGAGCCGGGATGCGGTCCGCATTGTGGGGCTGGCGGAGTTGCCGCTGACCCTGATGCACTTGCTGGCCAACGACGCAGAACGGCACGCCCTGGGCCGCCGCGCCGAGGAAACCATGCGGTCGCAAACCGGCGCGACGGCGCGAACGCTCGACGCTTTGAAGACTCTACTTGCTGATGCGCCGGATCGCGCGGGCTGACGTGAATCCTCTCTCCGCCATTTACGGCAGCGTGGTGCGAGCGCGCAACGCGTTTTATGATCGCGGCCTCGCGCAGGCGCGCCGGCTGCAAGGGCCGGTCATCAGCGTCGGGAATTTGTCCGCCGGCGGAGCGGGCAAGACTCCGTTTGTGCTGATGCTGGGTGAGCTGCTTAAGGCGCGTGGAGTGAAGTTTGACGTGCTGTCCAGGGGACATGGGCGCAAATCGCGCGGAGTGCTGCAGGTCGACCCCGCGGGTCTGGCGCAGGAGTTCGGCGACGAGCCGCTGCTGATGGCGCGCACGCTGCAAGTGCCGGTCGTTGTGGGCGAAGACCGGTTCGCGGCGGGCCGGTTCGCGGAAGAGAAGTTTGACTCTCAGTTTCATCTGCTGGATGACGGTTTTCAGCACCGCGCGCTGGCACGGGATTTCGACATCGTACTGGTCACCCCACAGGAAGCGAGCGACCGACTGCTTCCCGCCGGGCGCCTGCGCGAGCCGCTAAGTTCTCTGAGCCGCGCCGATGCCGTGGCGCTGAGCAGCGGCGCCTCCATTGATTCCTTCCCCGTGCAGGGAAAGTTGGTCTGGCGCGTGCGGCGGGGGATTCTGCCGAAAGACATCCCTGCGCGGCCGGTGGTCTTCTGCGGGATTGCGCGTCCGCAGAACTTCGTGCTCCAGCTGCGTGCTGCCAACGTCGAGCCCGCTGCCGAAGCCTTTTACCGCGACCACCATGCCTACGGCGAGAAAGACATCCGGGAATTGCTGGCGCTGAAGCACAAGAGCGAAGCCGGCGGTTTCGTCACCACGGAGAAAGATGCGGTCAATCTGGGAGCGTATCTTTCTGCGCTGGAGCCGCTTTCCATCGTGGCCGTGCGGATGGAGCTCGCCGATGCAGCTAACGCGGTGGATACCATGTTCCGTACCATAGAAGAACGAAGGCGCCGGGCATGAGAAAATCGCGGTGGCGTTTGCGATGCGCGGCCCTCGCCGGGGAGTCTTGAGCACCGAATCCAACCAGACTATCGAGAGCCTCCTCATCGTGCGGTTGAGCGCGATGGGAGACGTGATTCACACGCTGCCTGCGGCACGGGCATTGCGCACGGTATTTCCGCAAGCGATGATCGGCTGGCTGATCGAGGAACGTTGGGCCGAATTGTTGTGCGCCCCCGGCGGGCCGCGGCGGGGGCCGCGATCGCCGCGGCGTCCTTTGGCGGATTGGGTGCACACCGTCCGGCTGCGCGAGTGGCGCAAGTCGCTGTTCACTCTGCAGGACGCGCAGCAGATCGCGAAAGTGTGGAACGATGTTCGAAGTGTCCACTACGACTTGGCTGTGGACCTGCAGGGGGCCATGCGCTCGGCGGTACTGGCGCGCTGGTCGGGCGCGCGCGTGGTGTATGGCGCCGCACAGCCGCGGGAAGCTCCCGCGAGCGTCTGGTATACGCGGCAGGCGATGCCGCGGGGAGCGCACGTGGTCGAGCAGAATTTTGCGGTCGCCGAAGCCGTTGCTCAACGACGGATGACGATCCCGCCGGTGGAACTTCCTTCCGATAGTGATGCCGAGCGGCGGATCGCTCATCAGTTGGCGCAAGCGGGAGTGCGTGAGTTTGCCATTCTGAATCCCGGCGCGGGTTGGGGTGCGAAATGCTGGCCTGTGGAACGGTACGGGCAGGTGGCAAAAGCACTGGCTCGCGAGGGCGTGCAATGTGTCGTCAACTGCGGTCCGGGAGAGGAAGCACTGGCCGGCGAGGTCGAAACCGCGAGCGGAGGTACGGCTCGGGCGATGAAATGTTCGATTACGGAACTGATCGCATTGACCCGCGGCGCGCGATTGTTTATCGGAGGCGATACCGGGCCCATGCACCTTGCTGTGGCGGTGCAGGTTCCGGTGGTGGCGATTTTTGGCCCGACGGATCCGGCGCGCAATGGGCCTTATGGAACGCGGAGTGTTGTCCTGCGGAATCCGGCGAGTCTGACAACGCATGCGCGGCTGGAGCAGCCGGAAGAGGGATTGCTGGAGATCAGCGTCGAGGCGGTGGTGAATGCTGCACGGCAGTTGTTGGGAGCGAGCGGCGGACAGGAGTGTCCCTCCCACACGGATGGTGCCCATGTCTGAATGGTCGGAGGTGGCGCGTCGCATCCGGGTACCGCTGGGATTCGCCTTTGCTGTGATCTATTTCTGGCTGGCGCGGCCCACGTGGCGGTTTCTGGCGATCGGCGCGGTCTTGATTGTTCCTGGGCTGCTGGTTCGTGCGCTGGCTTCGGGGCATGTTCGTAAAAACGAGGCACTGGCCACTTCTGGGCCGTATGCCTACACGCGGAATCCGCTTTATCTTGGGTCGCTGCTGATCGGAGTTGGATTTGCCGCGGCCGCGCGCAGTTGGTGGGTGGGCGGGGCGCTCGTCGTCATGTTCTTCGCGATTTATCTTCCCGTGATTCGTGGCGAAGAGGCGTTTCTGCGTTCCACGTTTCCCGAGTTCGAGGATTATGCGCGGCACGTGCCGCGGATGTTGCCCCGGATCACAGCGTATTCCTCGGCTCCGCACGGGGGCGGCGGATTTTCCTCCGAACTGTACCGGAAGCATCGCGAGTACAACGCGCTGCTGGGCGCGCTGGCGATGGCGGCGGGGTTGGGGCTGAAAATGTTCCTTAAGAAACTATGCTAGGGCGGACACCCCCAGAGGCTAAAGCCCGCATCATCTGTGGTCTTGACCTGCACGGTTAAAGCCGTGCCCTTCCCACAATAGACACATGAAACCAGCCCTTACTTCTTGGCCAGCAGTTCCCTGGCCCGGCTCAGTTCCGGGCGAGTCGAGTTCCCTCCCTCGCAGGACTTGAGCAGCAGAGCATAGTATTCGTTGGCATCGCCTTGCCGGCCGGCGGCTTCGGCGGCGCGGGCCGCCCCGGCGAGGCCGTTGAAGCGGTTGGGATTGAATTTCAGGTCCGTCCGATATTCCGCCAACGCTTGTTGCGGACGCTTGGCCTCGAGCACGATCTCGGCGATCATCTCACGGAGGGGAATACCCTGGGGCTCGTCACCGAGAGCTTCCTCTTTTTCCGCCATCGGTCGTAACATCTCGACCGCGTCGTCATACTTGCCTTCGGAAAAGGCCAGCCAGGCGCGCGCCTGTTTCAGATCGTTTTCTGTTGCCTCAACAAAGTCTTTTTTGTTTTCCGAGACGAATTTCTGGTGGATGGCTTCGATTGCGCTGACATCCTTGCGAGCCTCGTCCGTTTGATGAAGATGAGCGGCGCCGATAGCCTTTGCCCAATAAGTGAACGAGTCTTCCGCGGTGCCTGCAACCGATACCGGCTTCAGAGCCGCGGCCGTCGTCCAGTCGCGCATCTCCACTGGATACAGAGCGGCAAAATGGGCTTCCGTGGCCATGTGCGGGTCAAAACCCAATCCGTACATGTCGTGGATGGCGGGCATTTTGCTGACTTCGTCCATGAGGGCGCGAGCATCGGCCTCGCGCCCGCTTTGCAGGTAAGCATAGAAAAGAAAATCCATGGCATGGAACTGGTGGCCGGCGCCGCCCATCTGCATGGCGGCGGTCTTGCGGGTGGCCGCGACCGAGGCGAGATTCGACTTGATGTCGTCTGGCCAGTCTCCGACGCGGGCGAAGATGTGCGAGGGCATGTGGAGCGCGTGCGGCGCGGCTGGCGCGACCTGGGCATAGCGGCGCGCCGCAGGAATGCCAAGGTCCGCCAACTGCGGCTTGTCATAGCTGTGGATCAGGTAATGGGCGACGCCGGGATGATCGGGTTCAAGGGCGAAAAGTTTTTCGAGAATCGCCGCCGCCTGTTTGCGATTCGTGAAAGTCGTGTCTTCATGAGGTTCGGAGGCGAGGAGCGACAGGGCGTAGAAGGCGGCCGCTTCGTGATCGTCGGGATAGGACTCGTAGACCCTCTTCATCGCGCTGGAGTAGGCCTTGGCGCGAGCATCGTGATCCAGCTTGCCAGAGTCGCCGTAGAACGCCAGAATCGCGGCCATGTAGGCCTTTTCGCGTGGAGTGGCCTTCTGGGCCAGTCTCTCTCTGGTTCTCACTTCATCCAGGCCGCGGGCGACGACAGTTGCATCCGGTTCGTTCCATAACTGATGCCAGATGCTCATGGCGACTCCCCAATGGGCCATGGCACAGCTGGGATCGTCTTTCGCGATGTCGAGGAACTCCTTTTCTGCTTCTTCGTACCAGAACGAGTGCAACAGGGCGATGCCGCGCTCGAACGGCTTCTGCACGGACGCCGAGCAGGAGACGGGGAAATGGACCGTTCCGAGCTGAGTCTCGTTGAAGTCTTCGTGGTGATGGTGCTGTTTGTCTTCGTCGTCGGCGACAGCAGTGAACGTGAAAAGGCAGGAAACGAGCAGCAAGGCGGCAAGAGTCTTCATAAGAGAGCCCATTAAGAGAACCCCAGGAGTGGGTAAGGCGATTCTAGTCAGGCTAGTTAAGCAGGGTCAACCGGAGGGCGGGGCGGGCCGATCTCAGATCCAGATCAATGGCACCAGGCCGGCGGCGGCCAGGGCGACGAGCAGCGAGAGGCTCTGTCTGCCGGTCTTGCGGTCGGCGAGCGAGTAAGAGTAGAAGCCCTTGATGAGGTTGTTGCTGGCGGCGGCAATCAGGACCGAACTGGCTGCGACTTTGATCGGTGTGAGCGTGCCGGCGGCCTGGGTCAAGCCCATGATGAACGGATCCACGTCGGTGACACCCATGATGGCGGCCAGAATGTGGACGCCAGCATGGCCGAGATAGGTAACGGTCAACTGCGTGATGACCAGCATGGCGAGGAAGAAGGCGGCAAACACGAAAGCCGCCATGAGTTCGAGAGGGTTGCTGGGCTCGAATTCGCGCTTGATTTCGGAAGATTCAGGATCCGGCCTGCGGGCCCAGAACCATCCGGCGGCGATGGCCAGGACGGCGAGGACGAGAAATGAGGGCGCGAGCATAATCCCCAGCTGACGATTAAAGAGCATGAGCAGCGCGACCAGGCGCAGGTACATGACACCGGAAGCGATCAGAATGCCGCCGGCGAAGAGATGCGGGCGCGGTTCGCGCGCGGCTCGTCGCGACATGGCCACTGTCGTCACGGTAGAGGAATAGGCTCCGCCCAGGAAGGCCGCCAGGATGACTCCACCGCTTTGTTTGGTGACTTTCTGGAGGACATAGCTGCCGTAGGAGATCGTGCTGACGGCGACGACGACCAACCAGGTCTTGAAGGGATTCAGGTGGAAACTCCCGAACTCCTGGTTAGGGAGGATCGGCAGGATGACCGCGGTGAGCAGGAGAAACTTGGCGAAGGTGAGGATTTCCTGAGGAGCGGTACGGTTGGCCAGGCGCTCCAGAACGGTTTTCAGCTCGAGCAGCATCAGGCTGGCGACGGTGAGCGCGGTGGCAATCCAGAGGTGGTCGTAATAGACAAGCGCGCCGACAAGGTACGTGGTCAGACCGGACATTTCAGAAGTGGCGCCGGCGGCTCCGGCCTGCGAAAGCTTGTGGTAGTAAGACAACAGCAGGAAAGCTCCTACGACCAGAAATCCGAGCGTGACCGCCAGCAGTTGAGCGCCGGAAAGAAGTGCGATGGAGTATCCGATGAAACCGATTAAAGGAAAGGTGCGGACTCCGCCGAAGGAGTAAGAGCCGGCGGCGGTTTTGTGCTCCTCCCGTTCCAGTCCGATGAGAAAGGACAAGAAGAGGACGAGCACTATCTTGACACCCTCAGGCGGCAGCAGGCGGTAGAGATCCACGGAAGATCGGGGCTCCTCGGACGGGAGCAAGTATAGACCCGGGGTGGAATTCGTGCAGGCCGCTCGGCTAGTTCATCGCGGCAGGTAGAGGTGGACCAGGAACAGGGTACTTCCTAAACAGAGGGTAATGAAGACGGCTCGAAGCGCGACTCGGAGAAAACTCGGGCGCGGAGCGGCTTCCTGATCCAGGGCGGCACGGTATTTCTCGATCCATTCCTGCTCTCCGCGGTGTAGGGACGACTCGATGATGGTTCGCAGTCTGCGCTGGGCCAGTTCCTCCAGAGCAACGAAGCGGAAGGGCTGGCAGGTCGGGGAAACCGGGGTGAGCATCTCGGCTTCGCCTAGAAAAGGGCCGGAAGCAGTCAGAAACATCAGGTTAGCGCGGGACCCTCTGTCCAAGGGATTGGCCATGCTCAGCAGGCCTCCGGTCAGAGAGATGGTCTGTAAAGTGCCGCGGGAGCCACGTCCGTCGGGCAGGCGAAGAACGGCAGGAGTAATGTCGGCAAGTTGGGCGCGCGGGCTGCGCCAATGGGCAGGCGTTTGGGGGAGATATGTCATACCAATACAGAGTATCGGCTGCCCATGCGAGGCACAGAAGATTACGGAAGGGCCCTGACCCTTGAGGTTACCCCATTACAGTCTGCAGGTTGCGATGGTTGCCGCCTGTCTGGTCAAGAAATTCTGAGGCCCTCTGTCCCGGTGGTCACGGGTTGCTATTCCTGCGTGGGCTTCAATAAAATCGCTGTTCTCTCCGCAAGTCGATCTTTGTGCATTCACGAGGAGTCACCATGTTTCTTCGTTTTCCATCCAAAAGGCAGGAAACAGCGATCGCGTGCTTTGTGTTCGTGACGCTGCTGGCAGTTGCGGCTGCAGCTCAGGACGCGCCCGCAACGCACCACGACGTCCTGATTAAGAACGCCGTGGTTATGACGGCCACGCACGGAAATATTCCGAACGGCAGCGTGTACATCAAAGACGGCAAGATCGCCGCGGTTGGAAAAGATGTGAATGCTCCGGCGAGCGCGACGGTAATTGACGCCGGAGGCAAGTATCTGACTCCGGGCATTATTGATTCGCATTCGCACATCGCGCTCGATGGCGACGTGAACGAGGCCACCAACCCCATCACGCCCCACATGATGATGATTGACGCGTTCGATTATCAGGATAAGGAGATTTACCACGGACTTGCAGGAGGCGTAACGACCTCGCTGTTGCTGCATGGTTCGGCGAACATGATTGGCGGGCAGGCGATCGTCATCAAGCACAAGTATGGCGCGGGCCGCGACGCCATGCTGTTTCCGGGCGCGCCGCGCTCCATCAAGTTTGCCAGCGGTGAGAATCCGAAACGCGTGTACGGCAGCCGGGATCAACTGCCCTCCACCCGCATGGGCAATTTTGAAGTGCAGCGCGAAGCTTTGGTGCAGGCCCAGGATTACATGCGCGAGTGGGACGCCTACAACGCCAAGGTCAAGAGCGGCGACAAAGACGCCACTCCTCCCAAGCACGATCTGAAGCTGGAGGCGCTGGCCGACGTGCTGCGGGGGAAGTTGATGGTGCAGATCCACTGTTATCGCGCCGATGAGATGCTGACCGAAATCGCGATGGCCAAGGAGTTCGGATACAAGCTGCGGGCGTTCCACCACGCGCTGGAGGCATACAAAGTGGCCGACCAACTGGCGGCGGCGGGGGTGGGAATCGCGACGTTCTCCGACTGGTGGGGCTTCAAACAGGAGGCCTGGGACGCGATTCCGTGGAACGCGGTCATCGCCATGAGAAAGGGTGTTCACGTAGCGATCAAGAGCGACTCCGAAGATTTTGCCCGCCGCCTGAACCAGGAGGCGGCCAAGACCATGCGCTACGGCGGAGCCACCGAGCAGGAAGCGCTGCAGATGATTACGCTCAATGCCGCCTGGATTATCGGTGTCGAGGACCGGGTCGGTTCGATTGATGTGGGCAAAGATGCGGATCTGGTGATCTGGGACGGATATCCGCTTTCCAGCTATGGCGTGCCCAACAGAGTCCTGATTGATGGCGATGTGTATTTTGACCGCTCGCTTCCGGGTTTCGGCATGCCGCGCTACAAGGAGGGAATGTGATGCCGAGAAACAGTTTCTATTCGCAAGTGTTGTGGTTGGTCTGCGTCGCGCTCTTCGTCTGCACTGGGGCGGCTCAGGAGAAGCCGGTTGCGTTGCGCGGAGGCAAGCTGCTTACGGTCTCTCACGGGACGATCGAAAAGGGCGTCTTGCTCATCGAGAACGGCAAGATTACAGCGGTCGGCACTGCGGACTCGGTGAAGATCCCCAAAGACGCGCGCGTAATTGACGTCAGCGGCATGACGGTATATCCGGGGCTGATTGACTCGGAGACGGCGCTGGGGCTGACGGAGATTTCGGCCGAGCAGATGACCAACGATCTGGTCGAACCGAGCGACGAGATCATGCCGCACATGCACGTGTATGACGCCTACCATGCGGAATCGGAACTGATTCCGGTGACCCGGTTGAACGGCATTACGAACGCAATCGTTGCGCCCGCCAGCCGCGATACCCTCCCGGGTCAGGACTCGTTCGTGCAACTGGCCGGAAAATCCTCGGAAGATGCTTTGCTGATTCGAGACATCGCCATGCCGTTGAACTTCAGCGGACAGCAACGGCGGGGTGAGCGGGGCGACCGAGGAAAGTTCCCTTCCACGCGCATGGGCCTGGCGGCGCAACTGCGGCAGGCGTTTCTTGACGCTCAGGATTACGCTCAGCATTGGGCAGACTACGAAAAGAAGAAGGCGGATTACGAAAAGGACAAGAACGATACGGCGGCGAAGCCTGACTCCTCCGCACAACCCGAGGACAAAGAGAAAGGCAAGAAGCAGCCGCCGAGCCCGCCCAAGCGCGATCTGAAACTGGAAGCGCTGCTGCCCTACCTTCAGGGGAAAAAGCTGGTTGTGCTGGCTGCCGACGAAGCCAATGACCTGCAGACCGCGGTCGGCCTGGCCCACGAATTTAAGCTGAAATTTGTGCTGAACCACATCAGCCACGCGCAATCGGTGCTCGACTACGTGGCCAGCCTCAAAGTTCCGGTGATCGTCGGCCCGATTTACGAGGATCCCAAGCCCGAGGAGCGATACGATGCGGTCTACAGCTTGCCGGCACAGTTGAGTAAGCGCGGAGTGAAGATCGCCTTCGCTTCCTACGATGCCCACAACTCGCGCAACCTGCCCTACCAGGCGGGGTTCGCCGTGGCCTTCGGGCTGCCCTATGACGAGGCCCTGAAAGCAATCACGCTCAATGCGGCGGAGATCTGGGGCGTGGACGACAAACTGGGGTCGCTCGACGCAGGCAAGACGGCCAACGTCGTGGTTGCCACCGGAGATCCGCTCGACATGAGAACGGATGTCAAGCAGGTGTTTATCGAAGGGAAAGAGATTCCAATGACCAGCCGCCAGACGCGGCTGCGCGATCAATACTCAGGTCAGTAAGCTCGACCGCTACATCGTCAATTCCAGGAGGGTCTCTTGAAATCCATGCGTCTTTTCATTGCTTGCTGCCTCGTCATTTTCGTCGGCCAACTGACTTGGGCGCAGGACATGCCGGCGAAACCCAAGACTCCGGCCCAGTTCCCCGGATACACGGCACCATCCACCAAGACGGAGCGTGATTGGGAAAAGAAGTTTCAGGATGGAATTGAGCGCGACAACGTGCGCGAAAACATGCGCCGCCTGAGCGCCCGGCCCCATCACGTGGGCTCGCCTTACGACAAGGACAACGCCGAGTGGATGCTCTCGAAATTCAAGGAATGGGGCTTCGATGCTCACATTGAGACCTTCCAGGTCCTGTTTCCGACGCCGAAAGAGCGAGTGGTTGAACTCTTAGCGCCCGTGCAGTTCCGCGCCAAGCTGCAGGAGCCGCCGGTCGCCGGCGATCCCACTTCCAGCCAGACTTCTGAGCAGTTGCCTACCTACAACGCCTATTCCATTGATGGAGACGTCACCGGGCCGTTGGTTTATGTGAACTACGGCAGCCGCGACGACTACGAACAGCTCGATCGGCTGGGAATTTCGGTGAAAGGAGCGATCGTGATCGCACGCTACGGCGAGGCCTGGCGCGGCATCAAGCCGAAAGTGGCGGCGGAGCACGGCGCGATCGGCTGCATCATCTATTCAGACCCCAGAGACGATGGCTTTTTTAATGGCGACGACTATCCCAAGGGCGGCTGGCGGCCCAAGGATGGAGTCCAGCGCGGCAGCGTGATGGATACAGACTATCCAGGCGACCCGCTCACCCCGGGAGTGGGAGCCACCGCCGACGCCAAACGACTGCCGATCAGCGAAGCCAAGACGATCACGAAAATCCCGGTGCTTCCGATTTCTTACGCCGACGCTCTGCCGCTTCTCTCGGCGTTGGCTGGGCCGGTGGTGCCGGAGAAATGGCGCGGAGGGCTGCCGATTACCTACCACGTTGGGCCCGGACCGGCCAAGGTCCACCTCAAAGTTACATCCAACTGGGACCTGAAGCCGGTCAACGATGTGATCGCCACCCTGCCGGGATCGGATGCCGCCGATCAGTGGGTGATTCGCGGCAATCACCATGATGCCTGGGTCAACGGCGCCGCCGATCCGCTCTCCGGTATGTCGGCCGTTCTCGAAGAAGCCCGTGTGCTGGGCGAACTGCATAAACAGGGCTGGAACCCGAAGCGAACCATCATCTACTGTGCCTGGGACGGGGAAGAACCGGGATTGCTGGGTTCGACGGAATGGGTGGAAACGCACGGGGATGACCTGCAGAAACATGCCGCCGCCTACATCAATTCCGACGGCAACGGTCGTGGGTTCTTCCGTGCCGCAGGTTCACACGACCTCGAAAAGCTCATCAACGACGTGGTGCGAGAGATCAGAGATCCGGAAAAGGACATGCCGGTCTGGCAAAGGGCTCGCCTGTCGCGCATCGCCAATGCCAAGAATCAGGAAGAGCGCGGCGAAATTCGCAAGCGGCCGGAACTGACCATTGGCGCGCTGGGCGACGGCTCCGATTTTGCTTCTTTTCTGGATCATGCCGGCATTTCCACGCTGAACATCGGCTATGGCGGCGAGAACGACGCGGATGCCTACCATTCCATCTACGACGACTTCTACTGGTACACGCATTTCGTGGACACCGACTTCTCCTACGGCCGGGTTTTGGCACAAACCGGCGGCACTGCCGTCATGCGCCTGGCGGATGCGGACCTGATTCCCTATGAATATTCGGGACTGGCCGAAACGATCGGCAAGTATGTGACGGAACTGGAGAAACTCCTCAAAGACAAGCAGGAAGAGATCAAGGAGCGCAACCTTGAGTTGAAAGAGGGAGTATTCGCAGCCGTTGCCGATCCACACAAAACATCAGTGCCCCCGCCGCAGGAGGCGGAGCCGCCGTTTATGAATTTCGCTCCGCTCAAGAATGCCGTGGAATCTCTCAAGCGAAGCGCCGATCGCTACCAGGCAGCGGTCGGGAAGGCGCAAGCCGATGGCGCGCCGGCGCTATCCCAGCAGGCGCTGAATTCGCTGAACACAGACCTTCTCAAGGTCCAGCGAGCATTCCTGAGCGAGCGAGGTCTTCCCGAACGGCCCTGGTTCAGGCACCAGGTCTACGCGCCCGGCGTCTACACGGGCTATGGCGCCAAGCCGCTGGCGGCTGTCCGCGAGTATATGGACGCGAAGAAGTGGGTGGAGGCGGATGCGCAAGTCCCCTTCGTGGCGAAAGTGCTGGAAGATGGTGCCGGGGCAATCGGGAAAGCCGCCGAGGAACTGGAAGGCGCGCTATCCGGCAAGTGAGCTCGAACCTTTAGGTCGATTCCAGGTAAAAGCGGGGCGGGCGAAAACCGGAGCCGTGGCCGAGCCGGGGCGGGGCCAGGGCTTGCTGGAGCAGTTCGGTGATTTCCTTTTCCAGCTTTTGGCGTTCTTCCGGCCGGAGGCGGACGATGCGGAACGGTTGCAGATAGCCGCTCCCGCCGCGCATGGGGAACATCATTTCGGCCGTGGGATAGACGGCGCCGGAACCCAGCGGGATGGTCAGGCCAATCCAGGATCGCTCTTCCAGATAAGTCGAGACCTCGATCAGCCCGCCGGTGGTGGAGAGCTGATGCAGTCGGGCGGAGAACTGGCGTCCGTTCTCGAGCTGGATGGTAGCAGAAAGTTGTCCCCGCAAGTTGACGCGGGGGGCACGTCGTTGTGGGCGAATTTGTGAGAAGTAAGTCATAGGATGTTCGGCGAGTTCGTGGCGCAATCCATACCCTAGTTGGTGAACGTATCCGAGCGTAATCCGCCATATTGAACGGCTACGGCTAGAAGGCGTCCGGTGCGGCGCATGGTCCTCCAGTCATATTCGTAAGCTTTCCCGCAGGCCAGGCAGATCTGGTAGTGGCGTCCCTCGTCGTCTATGCGGGGCCAGGAGAAGCGGTGCGGACAGGCGCGTTCGAGAAGCTGCTGCAAAAGGCTCATTGGGTCACCACCTGATTCCGGCTCTTCCAGTGATTGAGCCAGCGGTAGAAGAACGGTTTGGAACGGGCTCTCAGCAAGACCTGGAGCGAGGACAAAAGCGTGTTCGGCGGCTGAGACTTGGACACGAAGGTGTCTATGGAGCGCAGCTTCGTGTCAGGCAGCGGTCCGTAGGCGGAGAGAAGCAGGATCGGAATCTGCGCGTTAATGCGCTTCATCCGGTCGGCGACCAGGTCGCCGGTCATGCCCGGCATCTGGTAGTCGAGGACGACCGCATCCACAGCATGGGAGAGGAACAGGCGGAGGCCCTCGTCACCGCTGGTCGCCTCGAGGACCTCATAGCCACACTGTTCGAGCAGCAGCTTGCGACCAATGAGTCCGTTCCAGTGATCGTCAATGCACAGGATCGTTGCCCTTGGGGGAGGCATGACTGATCTCATTCCAATCTGGCCAGAACGCTTCAGTGGCGCTGCGCGATCTGATCACTGCGAAGTAGCAAAATCATTTTCAGGGTGTATTCGCGCATTTTCAAATTACGAACGGACACTCACGCAGCAGTTATCCGGCCATGTCACGCGTGCCGGCACGCCCCCAGGGAGCGCAAACGCCGCGCAAACGAAACCCCCTCGCTTTAGGCGAGGGGGCGATGGGGGAGGTAAAGCGTTTCGTTTGTCATTTCACGAGCCAAAGCCCGTGAGCTGTCTGGTTCGAACGCAGCCCACAGAGGGCCCGTTATTGCACGATCTTACTTCGGCTGCTGCTGTTGCTGATCGGCGCTGACCGCAGGCGCTCCGTTGTTGGCGGAGAGCTGCTCCAGGTCGTTCTTGAGCAGGCTGATTTCAACCCGGCCGCCGCTGACACGCTTGGTCTTGGCGGTTTCGTCCGTGGCCGCGGGGGCATTGCCCATGCCGACGAGGTAGATGCGATAGACCGGGATCTCATGATTGAGCACCAGGTAGCGCACCACTGACTCCGCCATCTTCTGCGAAGTGGTGATCGCGGTCTGGCCCTTGCCCGAGGAGAAGCCCTGCACTTCAATGATGTATCCGTGCTGGCCCTTGACGCTGGTAGCCATCTGGTCAATCGCGTCCTTGGCGTTCTTGCTCAGGACGGTCTGGCCAGGGCGAAAGCGGATCTCGGTCTGGTTGGAAGCCTTGTACTGGTCAATGTTGCTGACCACGGATTCGACCGTTTGCACGCGGGTGGTGACCTGCTGTGCGGACTGCTGCGCCATGGTAGCCTTGTTGCCGGCGTCTACGGCGTGCTGGTCGGCTTCGTTCGCCTTGTCGGAGGCGAGCTTGATGCCGGCCTGGGCGCGGCCGTCGGTGTCCTTGATGGCCTTGCTGTTGGCCGAGGTTAGTTCGTCCAGTTCGTTGACCCGGTCCCGAATCGGCTCGGTCTGGCGCTTTACGTAATTCTTGCGGGCAAAGGGGTTGACGCGCCCCCAAAAGCCTTCACGGGTGGGCGGCGCCAGAGGCGCTTTGCCGGTGGCGGAATCTGTGGAGGTAGCCGTGGTGGCGGACGGCTGAGCCGGGTTCGACGAAGTTGTCTGCGCGACGGCGGGCAGTGCGAGCACGGCGGCCAACGGCAGGGCGACTAGCAGACGGTGGTTCATAAGTACTTCCTCCAATTTGGGGGAGCGATTGGGGCTCTACTTTGTTGCTCCACCCGGGCACGCCTGGGGCGTGCGTTAAGTTTGATTGCGTCCCTAAAATTCAATAAAGCGGCAAGCGGTTGTGCTGCCGTCCGGCGCTGACGCAGCGCCGGAACCTGAAACCTGGGCGCCCCGACGAACCTGACGCCTGACCTGTCTATTACAGTTCAGATGCCAAAACGCCCGGGGTCGCGCCTCTTCTAAGTGATTGATATCTAAACACATTGTAGTCCTCTTCCCAGCCGGAAGATAGTGCCGGAAGGTAATTTTGGGAAACCTGATATAAAAACTGCGTGGGAAATGGCAGCCAGGGAGGTTCGTCTTGCAGGCAAGAATCCTGAGTCGCGGGACCAGTTGTTGGGCGGGTGTCGTCCGGTGTTTTGTGTTCCTGGGGCTGTTGCTGGCCGCACTGAGGGGGTCGGTCTGGGCGGGACCGGTTTCGGAGGTGGACCTTCGGATGGCGTCACGGCATATCCCGGCTGAGCGCCTGCAGCAGTACTCCGATCTGGCCCTGACCTGGATGCAGGAATATCTGCGCATTGATACCACCAATCCTCCGGGAAACGAACTGCGGGCCGCGACTTTCTTCAAGAAGATCCTGGATCAGGAGGGAATTGAGAATCGGGTATTTGAGTATGCGCCGGGGCGCGCGGACTTGTGGGCCAAGATTTCTCATACCACCACTGACGCGGAGCGACCAATCATTTTGCTCAACCACACCGATGTGGTCACCAGCGACGCGTCGCACTGGAGAGTGCCGCCCTTTAGCGGGGAAATCCGGGACGGATACCTGTGGGGACGAGGGGCGCAGGACATGAAGGACGAAGGGCTGGCGCAGCTCGTCGTGATGGTGATGCTGAAGCGCGAGAAGGTAGCACTCGACCGCGACGTGATTTTTCTGGCGGTAGCCGATGAAGAGGCGGAGGGAACGGGGTCAGACTGGTTCATCCAGAATCAGCGCGACTTGCTGGGGAATGCGGAGTTCCTGATCAACGAGGGCGGCGAAAACCTGCTGGAGAACGGGCAAGTGAAGTACGTCAGCGTGGACGTGGGCGAGAAGACCACATACTGGCTGCATGTGGTGGCGCACGGGCAGCCGGGGCATGGCTCGCGGCCGAATGCGGATTCTGCTCCCAACCGGCTGGTGCGGGCGCTGGATCGAATTATTGGCTATCGCACGCCGCTTCGGGTGCTGCCGGTGGTGGATGAATTTCTGCGCGACATGGCGCCTTACGAGCCGCCGGAACGGGTGCCTTACTACAGCAATATCCGGAAGGCGATCGAGGACAAGAAATTTCAAGAGGACGTGGAGAAGGACGATTCGCTGAACTTCCTGCTGCGCGACACGATTTCGCTGACCATGCTCGGAGGGTCGGAGCAGACCAACGTAATTCCGCCGGAGGCGTGGGCAAATCTGGATGTGCGGATCCTGCCGGGGGGTGATCCGAAAACGCTGCTGGACGCGGTGCGGCGGTTGGTGAACGATCCGAACGTGACGATTGAGCCACTGAACAAGGAGTTTCGCGTGGCGAATTATTCGGGGACGGATAACGCGCTGTACGCGGCGATCCGCGAGGTGTCGGGGAAATATTTTCCGGGAACGCCGGTCGTGCCGCACATCACCAGCGGATATACCGAGAATCAGCGTTACCGGCCGCTGGGGATGATCGCTTACGGGTTCTGCCCCTACGTGGCGACGGATGAAGAGGGGAACACCGAGCACGGAAATGACGAACGGATTCGCGTGGAGGAAGTGCGGCGCGGCCCGCGGATTCTGTTTGATGTGGTGGCGGCCGTGGCGGGAAAGTAGGACTTTTTCGCCGCCGGATCGGCGCGGACGCTACGCTCCTTGAGGACTGGCCGACCGGGTCAATGAGTGTAATGATTCCATAACAATGTCGGCTCCCAGGCCCGAGTAAACTTTGGAGGCGCAAACCAACCAAA
>Ga0209415_10001827_pt1 | contig 40175 bp, 36 predicted proteins | sample PeaSoiSIISIP2007_FD_187696 | JGI IMG/M metagenome (GOLD analysis project Ga0209415, IMG submission 187696) | Peat soil microbial communities from Weissenstadt, Germany - SII-SIP-2007 (SPAdes) (version 2) | ecosystem: Environmental > Terrestrial > Soil > Wetlands > Peat | place: Germany...
TCCAGGACGGCGTCTCCGACGAGCATCTCGTCATGGCCGGCGGCGAAGTCCGCGTAGGTGCGCGCGGCGGACGGGGCTCCGGCGATGACGTCGCCGTAGATCGCGCGGAACACCGCGCCGAACGTGTCGGCAAAACCCTCGACGTGCCCTCCCGGCAGCCGGGCGGCGGCGGCCCCGGCGGCGTTCATGAGGGCCGGGTTCCGCAGCAGCAGCTCGTTGGGTCGGTCGCGATGCCCGATCCACAGCTCCTCGGGTCGTTCGGAGTCCCACGCGGCGGCCGAGGCCGCGCCGTCGATCTGGTAGGCGATGCTGTTCTTCCGGCCCGGGCTCAGCTGGGAGATGGCGCAGCTGCCGCGGGCGCCGCCCTCGAAGCGCAGGAGGATCGTGGCCACGTCCTCCGTGTCGATCGCCACGGGGATCGTCTCGGCAGGCCGCTCCGTCGAGAAGGTCAGGACCCGGCCCGCCGGGCGCCGCCGCACCGGGATGAAGGTGGTCAGGTCGGCCAGCACGGCCTCCACGCGGCGTCCCGTGATGAAGCTGGTCAGGTCGAGCCAGTGCGAGCCGATGTCGCCGACGGCCCGCAGGGCACCTCCCGTGTCCTTCTCCAGGCGCCAGTTCCAGTCCGTGTCGAAGAGCAGCCAGTCCTGGAAGTAGTGCCCCGTGACGAGGCGGATATCTCCCAGGCCGCCCTCCGCGATGAAGCCGGCGAGGTGCTGGTTGAGCGGGTAGAAGCGGAGGTTGAAGTTGACGGCGTTCACCACCCCGCGCGCCGCCGCCAGGCGGACCAGCTCGCCCGACTCGGCCGACGTCATGGCCAGCGGCTTCTCGCAGATGACGTGGCGACCGGCTGCCAGGATCTCCTTGACCTGGGCATGGTGGAGCGCGTTGGGGGAGGTGACGTGGACCACCTGTACCGCGTCGTCGGCGAGCAGTTCGGCGAGGCTCGCGTACGAGCGGGGCAGGCCGAGCTCGGCCGCTCGCGTGGCGCCCAGTTCGGGTGATGATTCGAGCAGGCCCACGACGCGCACGCCGATCCGGCGGAGGGCTTCGAGGTGGACGGTGCCGATGAATCCGGAGCCGATCACGGCAGCGCCGACATCACCCAGGCGGGTCATCCCTGCCTCCTCCTCACGCTCGCCGGCTCCCGGTCAGGACCCCACGAGCGCAACCAGTCTATACGACTAGATGGGTGGTGCGCGACGGAGTCTCGCCGGGCCCGCGGCCACATCTCAGCCGCCGCCGACGACGTGGTCGGTGAAGTCCCCCGTCGCAGGGTCCTTGAGGATCAGCTTCTCGCGTCCGTCCGGGAGCACCTCGCGCTTGATGACGACCTGCCCGTCGAACGTCTCCGGCGACGTCGCGATGCGGGGGGTCGACCCGCCCCGCCAGGCGAAGAGGTCCACCGTCTCCCACGAGCCGCTTCGCGCCGATCGATACGCGGCGTCCATGACGGCGTTGACTACGTAGCCGTCGTACAGCGTCTCGCGCGGGCTCTTGCCGGCGTCCAGCGCGTCGAACATGTCGCTGAACATGTCGACGTAGCCCAGCTCCGAAACCTCGTCTCCCACGGGGAACAGCCAGCCCGCGGCCGTTTCGGCCTTCTCGGCCACGTAGCCGCCCGTCCCGCCGGCGGTGAACATCTCGTAGCCGGTGCGCAGGAAGTGGTTGAGCCAGATCGTGCCGTTGGTGCCGGCCACCTCGTCGCGCAGGTCCATGCCGCCTCGGAAGGTCCAGCTGACCTCGAACTGGCCGATGGCCCCCGACTCGAACCGGATGAAGGCCACCGCGTTGTCCTCGTCGGTGATGGGATGCACGAGGGTATCGGTGTGGCACATCACCTGGAGCGGGCGGTTGCCCTTGCCCACGAAGCTGCGGATGATCTCGATGCAGTGGCAGCCCAGGTCGATGATCGCGCCTCCGCCCGTCAGCCGGCCGTCCCAGAACCACGCGCTGTGCGGGCCGGGGTGGGCTTCCCGCGAGCGCACCCAGGTCACGTCGCCCAGGACGCCGTCCCCGATGGAGCGGATCGACTTGAGCGTCTTGGGTGTGTAGCAGAGGTCCTCCAGGTACCCGCCGAAGACGCCGGCCGCCTCGACCGCGTCGAGCATCCGTTTCGCCTCCGCGGCGTTGCGCCCCAGCGGCTTCGTCACCAGCACGGCCTTGCCGGCCGCGGCGACGGCCTTGACCGCCTCCTCGTGGAGATGGTTGGGAAGCGCCACGACGACCACATCGGTCGCCGGGTGGCGGATCGCCGCCAGCATGTCGGTCGTGACCTCGGGGATCTCCCAGCGCCGCCCGAACTCGGCTGCCCGGTCGCGGGTCCGCGAGTAGACGACCCCCACGCGATCGCGGCCGCGCTGCCCGTGCACGGTCATGGCGTAGAAGCCAGCGATGAGCCCCGTACCGAGCATCGAGATCGAGTGGGCCTTCATGCGTGCGGCTCCTCCGTATGGCCAGCGGCGATCGCCGCCATCTGCCGGGCCGTGTACGACGGCCCGGTCTCGCGCGTGAGCTGGGCCAGCACGTCGAGCGGCAGGTCGTTCAGGATCGCGCCGTTGGGGTTGAACAGCAGGTGCTCGTCGACCTCATGGCCGAACGCCGACCCCTCCTTCACGGCGTGGTACAGGTTACGGGGTCGGACCGAGTCCCCGACGTTGAGGACGGCCACCCCGGCCTCGCGCAGCTGGCCGAGCAGGGCCACCTCCGGCCGCGTGTGGCAGGTCACGACGTCGTCCACGGCCAGCGTCGTGCGCACGAAGTCCTTGTCCTGGAGGACGACCTCGCCGGGCCGGATCTCCACCACGGTCGTGCTCGTGAGCACCCTCACGGGGTGGGGGTACGGACGCGACTCCAGCACCTCGGCGTCGCCCTGCGCGAAGCGCTTCCACAGGACGTACATGTGGATGACCTCGCAGTCGGCGGCGAACTCGGGGTTCTCGGTCACGATCGTGACCTCCTTCCCGATGTTGGCCAGGAACGCGGCGGTGTCGGTGGCGGCGTAGCTGTCGCCCCACAGGAGGATGCGGGAGCCGAGCTTGCGCAGCTTCCGCCCGCCCGGATAGCAATCGCAGGCGATCTTGGGGCAGGCCATGGCGTCCTCGAACGGCACGACCCGGGAGGTGTCACCGGCCACCTCCGGCACGAACGAACGGGCGCCCGTGGCGTTGAGCACGACATCGAACTCGCCAAGCTCCTCCACCGTCGGCGCGTGGTTCAGCCGGATGTCGACGTTGAGCTCGACGAGCTGGTCGCGGACCCAGTCCAGGTACCAGCGCATCTTCTCCTTGCCGGGCACCAGGCAGACGTACTTCATAGCGCCGCCCAGCTCGCCGGCCTTCTCGAAGAGCGTCACGAGGTGGCCCCGCTCGGTGGCGATGCGGGCGGCCTCCATGCCCGCCGGTCCGCCGCCCACGACGGCGACCTGGACCGGCTTCGTGGTCCGCGTCATCTGCGCGTAGGCGGGGTTGCCGCACGCCGCGTTGATGGAGCAGGCGATCTCCTTCTGGGCCATCAGCGATTCCTGCCAGCACCCGCCGAGGCAGGAGATACAGCGGCGGATGGACTTGACCTTGCCGTACCTGGCCTTGACCGGCCAGTACGGATCGGCCAGCAGCTGGCGGGCGAGGCCCACGAGGTCGGTCTGGCCCTCGGCCAGGATCTGCTCGCAGTAGGCGGGATCGCGCAGCGAGTGGCTGGTGATGACCGGGATGCCGACGACCTTCTTCACCGCCGCCGCGGCATAGGTCGCCCAGCCCTGCGGGTAGGGCATCGGGTCGAACCCCGCCCCGGCGCTCTCCTGCATGCCCATGGAGAGGTCGACCGCGGCGCACCCGGCCCGCTCGAGCTGCCGGGCGATCTCCAGGCCCTCCTCCGTGGTGCGACCCCCCTCGCACCACTCGTCGAAGGAGTAGCGCACGAGGAGCGGGAAGCTGTGGCCGCACTTCTTCTGGATGGAGTCCACGACGGCCAGCGGGAAGCGCATGCGGTTCTCCAGGCTGCCGCCGAACCGGTCGGTGCGCATGTTGAGGAACGGGCTCATGAACTCGGACAGCAGGTAGCCGTGCGCGGCGTGCAGCTCGACCGCATCGAAACCGGCCTGCTTCACCCGCCAGGCCGCCTCGCTGAAGAGATCGACCAGCTCCAGGATCTCGGCGATCGAGGCCTCGCGGATCTCCTTGCCCTTCTCGTCGGCGTTCTCGTAGACGATCTCGTGGCCGGCCGACCAGGGCAGCTTGAGGACGCGGTCGGTGGCGCCCAGCGTGTTGTAGCGCGGGATGGCGCACTGGCGACCGGGATGCTGGAGCTGGACGGCGCACCGCGCCCCGTAGCGATGCATGCTCTCGGCGAGGCGGGCGAGGCCGGGGATGTAGTTGTCGCCGTCGGCCACGAGGCAGGTGACGGTGGGGCGGCCGGTCTTCATGTCGGGCGTCGTGGCCCCCACGATGATGAAGCCCGTGCCACCGCGGGCGATGTCGGCGTGGTGGGCGATGTCGCGTTCGCTGACCTCGCCGTCGGCATGCGACGAGCTGATGTCCGTCGGCACGTGGACGATGCGGTTGGGAAGCTCGAGGTTGCCCATCCGGAGGGGGCTGAACAGGTGGGGGAAGTCCATGGCCCGATCTCTCCTGCGTGACGAGGCAAGCGCCGTGGCTGGAGGGTGGCAGCGGCTCCCCCTGCCGGACAGGGCCGTTCGGACCGATTCGCCGGGCTCACCGGACCCGCCGGCATCAGCCGCGGGCGGGCGGGCGGCCGAACGGCCCTCGGGAAGGCACCCTTCGGCACTGCCCGAAACGGCGGCCCGCACCTACGGTCTGATCGGAGGTAGTCGGTGGCCGTCGCCGTCAGCTCGATCCCGTCGCGGACCCACGGAGGCCCGGCGTTCCAGCCCCTCGACATCGACGCCGCCCGCTGCAAGGGCTGCGGGCTCTGCATCGACGTCTGCCCCAAGCACATCCTCGAGCTGGACACGTCGCTCGTGAACGGGCTCGGCTACCACCCGACCCGTCTGACCGACGCCGCCGCATGCACCAGTTGCGTCCTCTGCGCGCGGGTCTGTCCCGACGCGGTCTTCACCGTCTTCGCTCGCCCGAAGGGGACGTGAGATGGCGCTCATGACGACTGACGCCACGGACCTTGCCGGCCAGGTGGAGCAGGCTGCGCGCCCGGTCCTGATGAAGGGCAACGAGGCGATGGCGGAGGCCGCCATCCAGGCCGGCTGCGACGCCTACTTCGGCTATCCCATCACCCCGCAGGCGGAGCTGCTCGAGTGGATGGCGCGCCGCATGCCGGAGCTCGGCCGGGTCTTCGTGCAGGCGGAGAGCGAGCTGGGGGCGATCAACATGGCCCTCGGCGCCGCGGCGACCGGGGCCCGCGTCCTGGTCTCGTCCTCCAGCCCCGGCATCAGCCTCATGGCCGAGGCGATGAGCTACATGGCCGGCTCGGAAGTGCCGATGGTGCTCATCAACGTCATGCGCGGCGGGCCCGGGCTCGGCAGCATCGGGCCGTCGCAGGCCGACTACTTCCAGGCCACCAAGGGCCACGGCCACGGCGACTACCGGGTGCCGGTGCTGGCCCCCTCGTCGATCGCCGAGGCCGTCGCGCTGACCGCGGACGCGTTCGAGCTCGCCGAGCGGTACCGGACGCCCGTCATCATCCTGGCCGACGGCGTGATGGGCCAGGCGATGGAGCCGGTCGTGCCCGTCTACCGGACGCCCGCCCGCGAGCCGGCGGGCTGGGAGCTGACCGGGGCCGTCGAGCGGGATCCGCGGGTCGTCCGCTCCCTGCATCTCCGCCCGGAGGAGCTGGAGGTTCACAACCACCACCTGCAGGCCAAGTTCGCCGAGATCCGCGAGCACGAGGTCCGCTGGGCGGGCGAGGACCTCGACGACGCCGACATCGTCATCGTCGCGTACGGCACGTCGGCACGGGTCGCACGCACGGCGGTCGAGCGCGCCCGCGAGCAGGGGCTCCGGGTCGGCATCTTCCGGCCGATCACCCTCTGGCCGTTCCCCTCGGCTGAGCTCGCGGCCGCTGCGCTGGGCGCACGCGCCGTGGTGGTCGTCGAGATGTCGGCCGGGCAGATGGTGGAAGACGTGCGCCTGGCGCTCGAGGGACGCACGCCGATCTTCTTCCAGGGGCGGACCGGCGGCATGGTCCCCACGCCGATCGAGGTCGTCGAGGCGGTGGTCCGCGCCGCCGCCCTGACCGCACCCCATGGGCGCCATCCCGCTCCCGACGGCGACGGGCGGTGAGGCGATGGCCACCATGACCTCCGACACGCGAAGGATCATCTACCGGCGGCCCGACACGCTCGTGGACACGTCCACGCACTACTGCCCTGGCTGCGGCCACGGCATCATCCACCGCCTCGTGGCGGAGCTGCTGGACGAGATGCACCTGGGCCCGACCACGATCGGCGTCGCGTCCGTGGGGTGCAGCGTGTTCGCCTACGACTACCTGGCCGTCGACTTCGTGGAGTCCCCCCACGGCCGTGCCCCGGCGGTCGCGACCGGCGTCCGGCGCGTGCGGCCCGACGCGTTCGTGTTCACCTACCAGGGCGACGGGGACCTGGCCGCCATCGGCACGGCGGAGATCATCCACGCCGCGGCCCGCGGCGAGCGGATCAGCGTCATCTTCGTCAACAACGGCATCTACGGCATGACCGGCGGCCAGATGGCACCCACGACGCTGCTCGGGCAACGCACCACGTCGAGCCCTGCTGGCCGCGATGCCGGCCTGGCCGGCTACCCCATCCCCATCACGGAGATGCTGGCCCTGCTGCCCGGTGTGACCTACGCGGCGCGCGGCTCCATCGCCGACCCGCCCCTGATCGGCCGCACCAAGGCCATGCTGCGCCGGGCGTTCGAGGTCCAGCTGGCGGGCGCCGGCCTGTCGATCGTGGAGATCCTGTCGACCTGCCCGGTCGGGTGGGGCATGACGCCGACCGAGGCCATGGCCCACGTCGCGCACGATGTCGTGCAGACCTATCCCCTCGGCGTGATGGTGGACCGCCTCAGGGCCCCCGTCGCGGGCGCGCCGGAGGTCTGACGATGCAGCACGCGACGGTCTTCGGCGGCTTCGGTGGCCAGGGGCTGCTGTTCGTGGGGCACGTCCTGGCCGAGGCCGCCGTCATCGAGGGCCGCGACGTGTCATGGATGCCCTCATACGGACCGGAGATGCGCGGCGGGACGGCCTCCTGCACGGTCATCATCGCGGACCGCCCCATCGGCTCGCCGATCGTGGACACGGCCGACAGCGTCGTCGCCCTCAACCCGCCCTCGCTCGCCAAGTTCGAGCCCCTGCTCGCCCCGGGCGGGCTCCTCATCATCAACGCCTCGCTCATCGAGGCCGAGCCCCGGCGCAAGGACATCGAGGTCGTGGCGATGCCGTGCTCCGCCCTCGCGCGAGAGGCCGGCGACGACCGCTTCGTCAGCATCGTCGCGCTCGGGGGTCTCATCGCCCGCCGCCCGATCGTCAGGGCCGACTCGGTCCGGCAGGCCCTGGGCGTGGTGGTGGGCGACCGTCCGGCGCTCGTCGCGGCCGACATCGCCGCCTTCGAGCGAGGCCTTGGGGCGGCTACGAGCGCGCTGGGGGTACCGGCGTAGACTCAGGCCGTGCGGTCATGAGCGGCGACACATTTGGGTCCGGTTCTGCCAAAGTGGGTCCGCGCGGCGATGCCGCCCGCATGCGGCAGGCGATCCAGGGGCCTCTGCACCTCGAACGTGCCCCCCTGGCCCTGGGAGCGGAGACCGCGCACTGGCTGGGCGAGCGGGTCTCCGACGATCGGCCGGGGCTGCGCAGCTTCCGCTGCGACTTCGAGATCGACGCCAGGACCGGCCTTGATGCGGCGCGGCACGCGTCGGCCCTGGTGACGCTGGGCCAGGTCGCGCCCACGGTGACCGGCTGGACGATGGCGGTGGAGTGGCGCTCGGGCAGTGCCACCGCCGCCCTGCCCGTGTTCACCGGGCGCCTCAACGTGGGGCCGGGCCGGCTCGAGCTCGTCGGCTACTACACCCCACCAGGCGGGCACCGTCGGACGTCGGACGTGGCCCCCCTCAACACGACGACCGAGGCGGCCGGGCGCTGGTTCCTGCGCCGCGTCGCGGCCGTCCTCTAGGTGTGATGCCCACACACGTTGTTGACAAGCGAGAGTCTCGCGCCACGGTTTGGGGTGTTCAAGCACCAGACCGAGGAGGAGACTCTCGTGGCCCATCGTATGGCCAAGCTCAACGTGTTTGGGCGACAGCTGCTCGTGCTGCGGATCGAGCGGGAAGGATGGACGGCGGCCCGAGCGGCTGAGGCCCAGGGCGTCAGTCGAGCGACCGCGTACAAGTGGGTGCGTCGCTACCGGGAGGGAGGCGACGATGGCCTCCTCGACCGCAGCTCGCGACCGCACCGCTCGCCGCGCTCTCTGTCGGCCGAGCAGATCGAGCTCATCGTGCGCACCCGAGTCCGCCGGCGATACGGGCCCCACCGCCTAGCGCCGCTGACCGGTCACCCCCGCTCGACCATCAGCAAGGTCCTGACCCGGGCCGGAATGAGCCGGCTGCGCGACGCCGACCGTGCGACTGGGGTGCCGGTCCGCTACGTTCACGGCCACCCCGGCTCGCTCGTCCACCAGGACCACAAGAAGCTCGGCCGGATCCCGGCCGGCGGCGGCCACCGCTTCCTCGGACGGGAGACAGGTCAGGGCAATCGCCACGGTGTTGCCTGGGGCTACGACCACTTCGAGGTCGTCGTCGACGACATGAGCCGGGTGGCGTACGTCGCCCATGTGCCTGACGAGAGCGGGGCCTCCGCGGCCCGGGCCCTCCTCGAGGCGGCGACGTTCTTCGCCGAGCACGGCGTGGCGATCGAGCGCGTCCTGACCGACAATGGCCGGGTCTACACCGACTCGCATCGCTATGCCGAAGCGCTGGCTACGATCGGTGCCAGCCACAAACGGATCCGGCCGTATCGCCCGCAGACCAACGGCAAGGCCGAGCGGTTCATCAAGACGCTCATCGGTGAGTGGGCCTACGGGACGTTCTACCGGTCCAACCACGACCGTCTCGCCGCCCTGCCCCGCTGGCTGCGTTTCTACAATTACGACCGACCCCACACGGCGCTCGACGGCCGGTCTCCGATGACCGTCCTTGTCAGCAATGTCCGTGGGAATCACATCTAGGGCGGCAGCGCTAGTAGGTGATCTCGTCCGCCTGCGGGAGGCGGATGGCATGGACGTCCTCGGAGCCGGTCCCGATCCGCACCGAGATGTCCCAGTAGCCCTGGCCCTCCTTGATGCCCATGTCGACGACGGGCCCGCTGACTACGAGCCGCGCCACGGCCTCCTCGCCCCGGGCGTAGCGCACCTGCGTCTCGGTCGGGCCGTAGCGGTCGACGCTGCGGACCGTGAGATCTCCGGGGGAACACCCGATGAGACCCGCCAGCCAGGTCCTCGCGTCCCACGTGGCCACTTCGAAGCTCCTTGAGCGGACCGGCGCGATGTGCGGCGGAGCCCCTAGCATCGACGGTCCGGCCCAGGCGCGCAAATGCGCGGTCGGCTCACGCTCGCGCGCCGGCGTCGAGGGCGGCGATCACCTCGGCGTCGGCGGTCGCGCCGAACTCCCTGTAGGCGGTGCCCACGGCGAGGAACGGACGCGGCACGGCGAGCACCACCACGTCGTCGGCGAGCGCAGCGAACGCGTCCACCGCGTCCCGCGGCGCGACCGGCACGGCCAGCACGATTCGATGCGCGCTACGTTCCCGCAATGCCTTGATGGCGACGCGGGCGGTGGCACCGGTGGCCAGGCCATCGTCCACGACGATGACCAGGCGGTCGGTCACGTCGAGCGGCGGACGGCCACGCCGGTAGCGTGTGACCTCCTCCGCGAGGGCCGCCTCTTCGTGGGCGGTGAGGCGGGCCAGCTCGTCCTCCCCGATGCCCGTCGCGGCCAGCACGTCCGCGTTGAGGACGCGGGCGCCGCCCTCGGCGATCGCGCCAAGGGCGAGTTCGGGCTGCTCCGGCACGCCCAGCTTGCGCACCACGAGCAGCTCGAGTGGCGCGTCCAGGCCGGCCGCCACCTCCGCCGCCACCAGCACGCCACCGCGCGGCAGGCCGATCACCACGGGGCGTAGCGGCGCGAGGTCGGCCAGGCGGTCCGCCAGGCGCCTGCCCGCATCGCGCCGATCGATGAAGCGCGGGGCACCCGGGAAGCCGAAGCGCGCCATGCCCAGGCCGGCTAACTCCGCTCCGCGCCGCGACTCTGCACGAACTGGAAGCCGAAACGGCCCTTGATGCACAGGTGCCCGTCGGTCACCGATGAATCCAGGGGCGACGTGACCTTGACGATATCGCCGTCCTGGACGTGCAGGTCCAGGACGCATCCCACGCCGCAGTAGGGGCAGATCGTCTGGGTCTCGGTCTGGCGGTCCGGGTCCCACGTGCCGGCGGCCCGCATCTCGAACTCGGAGCGGAACATCAGGGCGCCGGTGGGGCAGACGCCGATGCAGTTGCCGCAGTAGACGCAGGCCGAATCGGGCAGGCCCACGTTCCATTCGGTCGAGATGCGCGCGTCGAAGCCCCGGCCGGCCACGGCGATGGCGAAGGTGTTCTGGGCGTCCACACCGCACGCCTCGACGCACTTGTAACAGAGGATGCATTTCGCGTAGTCGCGCACGTAGAGCTCGTTGTCCACCTTGACCGACTGGGCCACGGTGGCCACGGTGGCCGCGCCCTCCGCGGCGTGGTGATGGCCGGGCTGGCGGGCGTCACGCTCGCCGGCGGCGGCCGGTTCCGCGGGCGACCCGAAGCGGGCCGGATCCGCCCCATAGCGCGCGACGTAGCCGGCGAGCGTCCCGTCCGGCGCTGCGGGGCCGGCCAGCCCGACATCGACGGACGAGCCCAGCAGCTCGAGCACGAGCCTGCGCGAGTGGCGGACGCGCTCCGAGTCCGTCTGGACGACCATGCCCGGTTCCACGCGCCGCGAGCAGGCGGGCACGAGCGGGCGCGAACCGGCGACCTCCACGACGCAGACGCGGCACACGTTGACCGGCGTGAGGTTCTCCAGGTAGCAGAGGGTCGGCGTGTCGATCCCCTGGGCGCGGCAGGCCTCCAGGATGGTCGAGCCGGCGGGCACGGTCACGGCCTGCCCGTCGATGGTCAGCTCGATCGGGGCCGCGGCGGGCGGGGCGGGCGCCTGCGGCACACGGCTGGGCCGCGCCGGCGGGTCGAGGATGATCGGGTCGACGGTCATGACACCAGCAGCTCCGGCTGACGGAGCGCCGACTCGATGGCCGAGGAAGCGGTCTGGCCCAGGCCGCAGATCGATGCGTCGCGCATGGCCTGGCCCAGCTCACGCAACAGACCCAGCTCGTCACCCACCGGTCCGCCGGCGGGCCGCGAGGCCAGACGGGCGAGCAGTTCCTCCTGGCGCACCGTGCCGACCCGGCAGGGCACGCATTGGCCGCACGACTCGTCGCGGAAGAAGGCGGCGATCCGCCGCAGCGTCCCGGCCAGGTCCGTCATGCGGTCGAAGGCCATCACCACGCCCGATCCCAGGGTGGCCCCGATGGCCCGCGTGCCCTCGAAGGTGAGGGGGGTGTCCAGGGTCTCCGGACCGACGAAGACGCCGGCCGCGCCACCGAGCAGGATCGCCCGGATCGCCTCCTCCAGCCGCCCGCCGGCACCAGGCACGCCTCCGGCGAGGTCCAGCAACGCCCGCAGGGTCGTGCCGAAGGGCACCTCGTAGAGGCCGGGGCGCGCCACGTGGCCGGACAGGCAGAACAGCTTGGTGCCCGTCGAACCCTCCGTGCCGGTCGCCGCGAAGGCAGCGCCGCCGCGCAGCACGATGGGCAGCACGTTGGCCAGCGTCTCGACGTTGTTGACGGTGGTCGGCTTGCCGAAGAGGCCGACGTCGACGGGGTACGGCGGCTTGTTGCGCGGTTCGCCGCGCTTGCCCTCGATCGACTCGAAGAGGGCCGTCTCCTCGCCGCAGATGTAGGCGCCGGCGCCGCGGCGGACCTCGATGTCGAAGCCGAACGTGGTGCCCATGACGGCCGGGCCGAGCAGGCCGGCCTGGCGGGCCTGCCGGATGGCGTCGCCGACGCGGGCCAGGGCCAGCGGGTACTCGCCGCGGAGGTAGAGGTAGCCGCGTGCGGCACCCGTGGCGAAGCCGGCGATGGTCATCGCCTCGATCAGCGCGAAAGGGTCCTCCTCCAGCAGGATGCGGTCCTTGAACGTCCCGGGCTCGGACTCGTCGGCGTTGCAGACCAGGTAGTGGGGCTGGGCCGTGGCCGCGGCCACCGCCGCCCACTTGCGCCCGGTGGGGAACGCCGCGCCACCGCGACCGACGAGCCGGGAGGCCGTCATCTCCTCGATGACGCGCGCGGGGCCCAGCTCCAGCGCGCGGGCCAGGGCCTGGTAGCCACCGCTGGTCCGATAGGCGGCCAGGTCCGATGGATCGACCGCGCCGACCCGGGCAAGCAACGTCAGGCCGTCAGACCCCGCCTGGGGGACGGATGCCCGGATGGTGTCACGGCGGGCGGGTCCCCACGGCTGATCTCCGGCATCGCGGCCGGCCGGGCGACCGGAACCCGCAGCCTCGAGCCGCGCCACCAGGCCCGCCGGATCGAGCGGCGCCACGGCCAGGGCGCGTGGCTCGTCACCGGCGATCGTCAGCAGCGCGGCCGGCGCCCGCTCGCACTGGCCCAGGCAGGGGCTGCGGAGCCACGTCACCCTGCCGTCGGGGGTGGCCGCGCCGGTCGGGCCGAGCGCCCGCTCCAGCGTTGCGCACAGCTCCTCGGCGCCGGCGAGGCGGCAGGCGATGTCGTCGCACACGTGCGCGACCACCGGCGGACGCGGCGTGGTCGCCAGGAGCGAGTAGAACGTGGCGACGCCGTAGGCCTCGGCCGGGGGAACGGCCAGGCGACGGCTGACGTAGCCCAGCGCGGGCTGGCTGATGTGGCCGATGCGGTCCTGCAGCGCGTGCAGGGCCGGCAGCAGCAGGTCGCGATGCTCACGCGCCTCGTGGCCGCCCCGGGCGACGTGGCCATCCAGCGCGGTCTCGCGCGTGCCGCCGTGCCAGGTCGTGGGTGGGCCGACGCGTTCGCTGATGACCGCGTCGACCGCCGCGCGCTCGGCGGGGCTGGCCGGCGGGGCGATGACGTGGAGGTCCATCGGCCCGAGTGTAGCCGCGCCTACGGCGCCGGGGCGGTGGCCGGGGTGCCGGTGAGCTTCTCGATGCGGATGGCGGTGGCCTTGAACTCGGCCGTGCCCGACTTGGGGTCGGTGGCGTCGATCGTCAGGAGGTTGGTCGCGACCTCGTCCTGGAAGTGGAGGGTCATGAAGGTCAGCCCGGGCCGCAGCGACTCGTCGACGCGCACCGGCACCTCCACCTGGCCGCGGCGCGAGACGACGCGCACGCGCTCACCCTCCGCCAGCGAGAGCGCCGCCGCGTCCTCCGGGGAGATGTCCAGCGACTCGCCGCGCCGGAGCGGGGAGCGGTAGCCGCCCGACTGGACGCCGGTGTTGTAGGAGTCCAGGCGTCGTCCGGTGGTCAGGCGGATGGGGAAGTCGGGCGCCAGGCGGTCGACCGGCGGGTCATGGTCGACCGGCACGAAGGGCGCCCGGAGGCCGGGCACCGGGTCTTCCCACAGGCGGGAGTGCAGGAACAGCTCGCCCGGATGGGTCTCGTCGTAGCACGGCCACTGGATGCCGCCGAGCTCGTCGAGACGGCGGTAGCTCATGCCGGCGAAGGGCGGCGCGAGCCTGCGCACCTCGTCCCACACGGCCTCCGGATCCGGCTCGCCCCAGTCGTGGCCCATGGCCCGCGCGATGTCGAAGATGATTGCCAGGTCCTCGCGCGCCTCGCCCGGCGGGTCCAGGGCCTTGCGCACGCGCTGGACGCGGCGCTCGGAGTTGGTGACCGTGCCGTCCGACTCGGCCCATGAGGCGCCAGCCGGGAGGACCACGTCGGCAAGCTCGGCCGTGGCGGTCAGGAAGATGTCCTGCACGACCATGAAGTCGCGGGTCGACAGGAGATGCTTCGCGCGCTCCTGGTCGGCCTCCGACTGGACCGGGTTCTCTCCGATGACGTAGAGCGCCTGGAGCTCGCCACGCTCCATCGCGTCGAACATGCCTGACAGGTGCCAGCCCCGCTTGGGCGGGACGGTGACGCCCCAGGCCGCGTCGAACTTGGCCCGCAGCGCGTCGTTCTCCACGTGCTGGAAGCCCGGCAGCCGGTCGGGCAGGGCGCCCATGTCGCCGCCGCCCTGGACGTTGTTCTGGCCGCGCAACGGGTTGATGCCGCTGCCGTACTTGCCGACATGGCCGGTCAGCAGGGCCAGCGAGATGAGGGCCAGGACGTTGTCGACCGCGTTGTGGTGCTCGGTGATGCCCAACGTCCAGCAGATCATGGCCCGGTCGGCGCGGGCATAGGCCAGGGCGGCCTCGCGGATGGCATCCGCCGGGACGCCGGTCTCGCGTTCGGCGTACTCGAGCGTGTAGGGCTCCACCTTGGCCCGGTAGGCGTCGAAGCCGCTCGTCGCCCGCTTGGTGAACTCGCGGGCGTGGAGCCCGGCGGCGATGATCTCGCGGCCCATGGCGTTGGCCAGCGCGATGTCCGACCCCACGTCCAGGCCCAGCCACAGGTCCGCCCACTGGGCCGAGCTTGTGCGACGCGGGTCGACCGCGATCAGCCGCGCGCCGCGGTTGACGCCCTTGAGCAGGTGGTGGAAGAAGATCGGATGCGTCTCCCGGGCGTTGCTCCCCCACAGGAGCACGAGATCCGTCTCCTCGGCCTCACGGTATGAGCTTGTGCCGCCCCCGGCACCGAAGACGGTCGCCAGACCGGCGACGCTCGGAGCGTGTCAGGTACGGTTGCAGCTGTCGATATTGTTGCTGCCCAGGATGGCCCGGGAGAACTTCTGCGCGGCGAAGTTCACCTCGTTGGTCGCCTTGGAGCAGCTGAACGTCCCGAACGTCGTCGGCCCGTGGCGTTCGCCGGCGGCCTTGAAGCCGGCGGCGACACGCTGGAGCGCCTCGTCCCAGGTCGCCGGCCGCAAGGTGCCCGCGTCGCCACGGCCTCCCTCACGAACGAGCGGCTGGGTCAGGCGGACGTATTCTCGGGGCATAAGCTGTGCCCTCCGTGCGTGGATCGAACGCTCGCCCGAGTGTACGACGCGATGCGCGGCTGGGGGCGGGCTGCCATCGGGCTGCCCCGCCGCCACGCTGATGCGGTCGAAGTCAGCGATCGGGCCGTTCGGGCGCCTCAGCCGCCGACTTCGCACGTGAAGTGCACATCCTCGGCTCGATGGGCACGACCCCGTCGCTTGCCGAGCGACGGGCGCGCTCCATGCGGTTCGGATGTGCGTGCGGTCAACGCCCGCCCGCTCTCTTCGCGGCAGCTCATGCCGTCCGGGACGCCGCGCTGTTGACATGACGTGCGAAGTCGGCACTGATGCCGCCCGCCGCCGTCAGAGCAGCGCGATAGAGCCTCGCCCGTTCGGATCCTGCTCGACACGGCCGATGCGCCAGTGCGGCACGCCCGCTGCATCGAGCGCGCCCTCCAGGGCCTCGAGTCCAGCGGGCGGCACGGCCGCCAACAGGCCGCCGTTCGTCTGCGGGTCGTGGGCCAGCGTCACCGACTCGGGCAGCACATCCGAGCCCACTTCCAGCGCGGGCGCGACGAAGCGCCGGTTGTGGGCGGCACCGTCGGTCTCCACGCCGGCGCGGATGAGGTCGAGCGCGCCCGGCAGCGCCGGGAGGGCGGCCGCCTCGAGCACGAACCGCGTGCCGGACGTGCGTGCCATCTCCAGCCCGTGACCCAGGATGCCGAAGCCCGTCACATCGGTCGCGCCGCGGACCCCGGTCGCGACAAGCACCTCGCCGGCGGCGCGGTTGAGCGTCCGCATCTGGTCGATGGCCGCAGCCAGGTCGGAGGCCGCCGCGCGGCCCTGGAGCTGACCGCTCACGACGATCCCGGTACCGAGCCGCTTCGTCAGCAGCAGGACGTCGCGCGGACCTGCGCCGCCTTTGCGGAGCAGGTGGTCGGGATGCGCGGCACCCACGACCGCCAGCCCGAACTTGGGCTCGGGATCGCGGATCGTGTGCCCGCCCGCGAGTGTCCCGCCGGCCTCGCGGACCTTGGCCGCGGCGCCTTCCAGGATCGCCACCAGGCTGTCGCGTGGAAGATCCTCGGGGAAGGCGGCCACCGACAACGCGAACAGCACGCGCCCGCCCATGGCGAAGACGTCCGAGAGGGCGTTCGCGGCAGCGATCTCGCCGTAGGCCCGTGGATCATCGACCAGCGGCGGGAAGAAGTCGACCGTGCCCAGGATGGCCAGCTCCGGCGCGACCAGGAAGGCGGCGGCATCATCCGGCAGGTCGAGCCCGACGATCAGCTCGGGCGGTCCGGCGTTCGCCTGGAGCCCGGCGAGGGCCTCCGCCAGGACGTCGGCGCCCAGCTTGGCGGCGCATCCGCCGCAGGACGTCAGCTCGGTCAGGCGAAGCGAGGGAGGCTGGAGCCCAGTCATACGCTCGATGATATGGGAGCGCGGCCGGACGCTACGATCGGCACGGGAGCGGAGCTTGGCCGGTGCTGGGCCCGGTCTTCAAAACCGGTGGCGCCACGCTCGTCGTGACGCGGTGGGTTCGACTCCCATGCGCTCCCGCCATACTTCCGCCGTGGCGACGTCAGACCAGGACGGCCGGGAGCGGGCGAGGCCGCCGAGTGTCGAGCGGCTGATCGCGGCGGCCGCCTCGGACCTCGCGCCGGACCTGGATCATGCGGCGGTGGTCGCCGCCGCCCGCACGGTGACCGCCGCCGAGCGAACCCGCCTCGCGGCGGGCGAGCCGGCGCGGACCCCGGCGGCGTTGGTGGCGGAACTGACCGGTGAACTGGCGAGATACGTCGATGGCAGCCCGACGGCCGTCATCAACGCCACCGGCGTGATCATCCACACGAACCTGGGGCGCGCGCCCTGGCCGGCCGCCGCGATCGAGGCCGCCCGGGCAGCTGCCGCCGGGCCCCTCCTCCTTGAGCTGGACCGAACCTCTGGTCGGCGCGGCGCCCGCTTCCGCCTCGCCGAAGAGCACCTCATCGCCCTGACCGGCGCGGAGGATGCGCTCGTCACGAACAACAACGCCGCCGCCGTGGCGCTGACGGTCAGCCTCGCCGGGCGCCGAGGCGGGGTCGCGGTCTCGCGTGGCGAGCTGGTGGAGATCGGCGGCGGGGTCCGCATACCGGAGATCGTGCGCCGGGCAGGGGCCCGGCTGGTCGAGGTTGGGACCACGAACCGCACCCGGGTCGCCGATTTCGAGGCGGCGCTGGCGGACGGCTCGGCGCGCCTGGTGCTGCGGGTCCACCCGTCGAACTTCCGGCAGGAAGGCTTCGTGGAGGCGCCCGACCCACTCGCTCTCGCCGAGCTCGCCCATCGCCACGGCGCCCTCGTGGTCGACGACCTGGGCAGCGGGGCGCTCCTGCCGACCGAGCGCTTCGGCCTGGCCCACGAGCCGATGCCGTCCGAGCGCCTGGCGGCCGGCTCGGACATCGTCACCTTCAGCGGCGACAAGCTGGTAGGAGGTCCGCAGGCGGGATTGATCGTCGGTCGGGCGGACCTGATCGCCCGCATCAGACGTGACCCATTCGCACGAGCGATGCGGCCCGACAAGACCACCCTCGCCGCGCTCGCGGCGACCCTGGGCCTCTACCGCGCCGGCCGGGCCCAGGCGGAGATCCCGGTCTGGCAGATGATCGCCCAGCGCCCCGATGACCTGCGAGCCCGGGCCGACGCCATCGCCGGCGAGCTTAGCCGGACGGTCCCGCGCTCGCGCATCGGCGTGACCGCCACGCTCGCGACGGTCGGCGGCGGCTCGCTGCCGGGCGAGACGCTGCCCTCGTGGGGTCTCGCGCTCGGCGACGGGAAAGGCCTGGAGGGCCTGCTCACCCGGCTCCGGCTGGGGCACCCCGCGGTGATCGGGCGGATCGCCGACGGTCGGGTCCTGCTCGATCTGCGCACGGTGCAGCCGGCGCGGGACGGCGATCTGGCCCAGGCGGTCGCGGGGGCGCTTCGCCCGTAGCCTGGGCGGCGGGTGGATCAGATGTGCCGGTGGAGCAGGTCGGGGTCGGCTCCGTCTTCGGGCGGATCCGCCTCCCGCGGCGGCTGCTCCCAGCCCATCTGCATTGCCTCGTTCTTGGCGAGGTTGAGATGGACCACCTCGTGCTCGACGTTGGCGATCGCCGAGGCGGGGATGTAGAGCGGAGCGGTCAGCGCGCCCCGAGACGTGAGGACATAACTCTGGCCCGCCCCCAGCACGGTGCCGAGACGGCGCCCGTCGTTGCCGACGACCGCCCAACCAGCCTTCAGGTCCGTCATGCGCACGGGTCTACCTTACCGCTCATCGCTCTCCGGACGCGCGGTATCGTCCTCTGATGGAGCCCCTTCGATCGGCCGCCGCGCAGGCGGCGACATGACCGTCGTCATCGGGACCGCGGGCCACATCGATCACGGCAAAACCGCCCTCCTGCGCGCCCTCACCGGGATCGATGCCGACCGGCTGCCGGAAGAGCGCCGGCGCGGCATGACGATCGACGTGGGGTATGCCCACCTGCGCCTGCCCGACGGCACCGACCTGGATCTCGTGGACGTGCCGGGCCACGACCGGCTGGTGGGCAACATGCTGGTCGGCGCGGGCGAGATCGACGCCGCCCTCCTCGTCGTGGCCGCCGACGACGGCGTGCGGGCCCAGACGCTCGAGCACCTGGAGCTGCTCGACGGCCTGGGGATCGATCTGGGGCTGGCCGTCGTGACCAAGACGGACCTGGTCGACGCCGACCGACTGGCGCGGGTGACCCAGCAAGTGATCGACCTCCTTGGACGGTCGACCCTGGGTGGCTCTCCCGTGCTGGCCGTCTCGTCGGCGACCGGCGCGGGCCTGGACGCACTTCGGACCGCGCTTTCGGAGCTGCGGGACCGGGTGGCCCGTGCGCGGCAGGCGCGTGACCCCGACCGGCGGATCCCTCCCCGCCTGGCGGTCGATCGCGCCTTCACCGTGAAGGGGCGCGGCCTCGTCGTAACGGGGTCCCTGCGTGGCGGACCCCTGGCGACCGGCGACACGCTGCGCGGCGAACCTGGCGGCGGGTCGGTTCGCGTGCGGGAGCTGCAGGTCCACGGGGCCGCGGTCGACGCCGTCGCGGACGGCGGGCGGGTCGCCCTGAACGTGGCCGGCGTGGCCCAGGGCTCGCTCGTGCGCGGGACGGTCCTGACGAACGATCCGGACATCCGGTCGACCGACCGGCTGCTGGTCGTCCTGCGGCCGCCTGCTCAGCTCGACGACCGGGCGCCTTCCGGGCGCTGGCCGCTGCCCGCCGGGTCGACGTATCGGCTGCACCTCGCCACCGAGAGCGTGGACGCCCGCGTGCAGCGCGGCCGAGGCCTCGGCGCCGGCCTGGCGGACGGGCGGCAGATCGCGACCCTTCGACTTGCCGTACCGATCGCCGCGGCCCCGGGCAACCGGTTCGTCGTGCGGGTCCCCTCCCCCGGGCGGACGGCCGCCGGGGGCATCGTCCTTGACAGCGCCCCGCCGGTCGGGCCGTCGCGACGGCGAGCCTCGGCGGGCCGGTTGGTGGCGCTGGCGATGGTCCGCGAGAGCGATGCGGCGGCGGCTCGACTCGAGCTGCATGGTGTCATCGCCCGTCCAGCAGGCCGGGTCGGAGCGATGGGCCGACCCGAGGTGGCCGCCGACCTCGATGCCGCCCTGCACGACGAGGCGGTGGCCCTGCCCGGCGCGTCTGGGATGCCGCTCGCGGAGGCGCGGCGGGCGCTGGTTCGTTCGCTGCGTCGGCAGGCGACCGTGGACGAAGCGACCGCGGCGGCGATCATCGGCCGCCTGCTCGACGAGCTCACCACGGGCGGCCGGCTCGCGCGGGCCGGGGACGCGCTGTACCTGCCCGGGTACGCGCCGGCCGGGTTGCCAGCGGAACTCCTCACCGCCATGGATCGGCTAGAGCAGGCGCTGTCCGTGCCCGCCCCGCCGCCGCTCGCCGAAGCGGCGCGGGTGGCGCGCTGCGCACCGGATGGTGTTCGCGCCCTGGAGGCGGCCGAGCGCATCGTCCGCGTTGGAGACGACCTGGCCTGGGCCGCCGGGACGTACCGCGAGCTGGAGTCAGCGGCGCTCCGGCTGGCGACGGGCGAGCCGCTTACCCCGGCCGCGCTTCGCGACGCGACCGGCACCAGCCGCAAGTACGTGATGGCCCTGCTGGAGGACCTGGACCGCCGCGGGGTCCTGCGGCGCACCCCGGCCGGCCACGTGCCAGGACCCCGCGCCCCGACCGTGCGCTAAGCCAGGGCGCCCCTCGCGAGCCTTCAGTCGGGCCTGGCGCGGCCCCGGCCCCGGCCGCCCGGCTAGAAGAGGCCCAGGACCTCGCCCGCCTCGTCAAGGTCGATGCGCTCGCCGCCCGGTGAGGAGGGCAGCCCGGGCATGGTCCGCATCTCGCCCACGAGCGCGGTCACGAACCCGGCGCCCGCGGCCAGGCGCACGTCGCGGACCGGCACGCGGAAGCCGGTCGGGCGGCCCTTGAGGTTCGCGTCGTGGCTGAGCGAGTACTGCGTCTTGGCCACGCAGATCGGGAGGTGCCCGAATCCTGCCTCCTCGTAGCGCTTGAGCGCCTTGACGGCGGCGGGTGCCAGGTCCACGCCGTCTGCGCCATAGACGCGTGTGGCGATCGTCTCGATCTTCTCGGCCAGCAGCATCTCGTCGGGATACAGGAGGTGGAAGTCGGGCGCGCCGGCAGCCGCTGCGTCCCACACGGCCCGTGCGAGGCCCTCCGCCCCGGCCCCGCCCTCCGCGAAGTTGCGGGTCACGACCGCGTCGCGAGCGCCGGCGGCCAGCGCCACCTCGCGGATGGCCGCTACCTCGGCCGGCGTATCGGTCGGGAAGGCGTTGATGGCGACGACTACGGGCACGTTGTAGAGGCCCACCACCTCGATCTGCTTGGCCAGGTTGGCCGCGCCGGCCCTGACGGCCGCCACGTTCTCGCTAGTCAGCGCGGGGTCCAGCGGCTTGCCGGCCACGATACGGCCCACCCCGCCGTGCATCTTCAGGGCCCGCACCGTGGCCACCACGACCGCGGCATCGGGCCGCAGGCCTGACGCGCGGCACTTGATGTCGAAGAACTTCTCCGCCCCCATATCCGCCCCGAAGCCGGCCTCCGTGCAGACGATCTCGTTGGAGGCCAGCGCCAGCCGATCGGCCAGGACGGAGTTGTTGCCGTGCGCGATGTTGGCGAACGGCCCGCAGTGGACGAAGGCCGGGCCGCCCTCGAGCGTCTGCAGCAGGTTGGGCTTGATGGCGTCGCGCAGGAGCACGGCCATCGACCCGGCGACCTTGAGGTCCTCCGCCGTGACGAACCGACCCCCCCTGGTGGTGGCGAGGACGATCCGCCCCAGGCGCGCCCGCAGGTCGTCCAGGTCGGAAGCCAGGGCCAGCACGGCCATCACCTCGGAGGCCACCGTGATGACGAACTCGGTCTCGCGGGGCACCCCGTCCTCGCGGCCACCCAGCCCGATGACGACGTGGCGCAGGGCGCGGTCGCTGATGTCGACCACCCGGGGCCAGAGGATGCCCAGCTGGTCGATGTCCAGGGCGTTGCCGTGATGGAGGTGGTTGTCGATGAACGCGGCGGCCAGGTTGTGCGCCGCACCGATGGCGTGGACGTCGCCGGTCAGGTGGAGGTTGAAGTCCTCCATCGGGATGACCTGGCTGTAGCCCCCGCCCGCGGCGCCACCCTTGATGCCGAAGACCGGCCCCAGCGACGGCTGCCGGATGGCGACGGCCGCCCGGTGCCCGATGCGCTGGAGGCCCTGGGCCAGTCCGACCGTGGTGGTCGACTTGCCCTCGCCCAACGGCGTCGGCGTGATGGCCGTGACGACGACGTACTTGCCGCGGGGGTTCTCGCGCTCCAGGCGACGGATCGCCGAGAGCGCCACCTTGGCCTTCGTCGAGCCGTACAGCTCGATCTCGTCGTCGTGCAGCCCGAGCGCCCGCGCCACCTCCACGATGGGCCTGGGCTTGACGGCACGGGCGATCTCCAGGTCGGAGGGGAAACTCACGAGCCACCTCGGGTGAGAGAGGGGATGGTCGGCACCACAGCGCCGATGTCAGAGCGTGCGGTCGCACCGGCGCCGCGGGCCTCGGCCTGGCGGCGGGCTGCGCGCATCAGGTGGGCCAGGAGGAGCGCGTTCGTCAGCGGCCCGACCCCGCCGGGAACGGGTGTGATGGCGGACGCCACGCGCTCGGCCGAGGGGAAGTCCACGTCCCCCACCAGGCGTCCGTCGACGGCATTGATCCCCACGTCGACGACGACCGCGCCGCGTCGCAGCATGTCGCCGGTCACGAGGCCCGGGTGGCCGGCCGCGACGACCACGATCTCCGCCCCGCGCACGTGGCGGCGCAGGTCCCTCGTCTTGCTGTGGCAGACGGTCACGGTCGCGTTCTCCCGCACGAGCAGGAACGCGACCGGCATGCCCACCACGGTCGAGCGTCCCACCACGACCGCCTCGCGCCCGGCGATCTCGATGCCGTGGCCCTTCAGGATCTCCAGCGTCGCGTGCGCCGTGGCGGGCACGAAGCCGTCGTAGCCCAGACGCACGAGGCCGGCGTTGAGGGGGTGGATCCCGTCGATGTCCTTGGCCGGATCGATGGCCTCGACCACCGGCCGCAGCCGGACCGTCTGCGGCAGGGGCATCTGGACGATGATGCCGGCCACCGTCGGGTCCTCACCCAGCCCGCGCAGGGCGTCGATCAGCCCGCGCTCGGGATCCTCCCCCTCGATCTCCACCAGACGGCCGTCCAGACCGACCTTCTCACAGCCGCGCAGGATCTGGCGCAGGTAGACCATCGAGGGGGCCTCGTGACCGCACACGACGACGGCCAAGGCAGGCGGGTGCCCGTGCGACTCGCGGTAGAGGGACGCCTCGGTGGCGACCGTGGCCAGGATGGCCTGGGCCAGCGGGCCGCCGAGCAGGAGGCGGGCGGGAGCCCGGGCCACGATCAGGCGGGCAGCAGCGAGGCGGGCCGGAGCGCCGCGGCCATGGCCGCCAGGTGCTCCGGCGTGCTGCCGCAGCAGCCGCCGATGATGCGCGCACCGGCCTCGTGCATGGCGCAGGCCTGGCGGGCCATGGCGGCCGGTTCCGTGCGATACACGGCCCGCATCTCGACCAGCTCGGGCATCCCGGCGTTGGACTTGGCCACGAGCAGGGTCCCCGGCGCGGCGGCGCGCATGCGGGTCATGACCGGGACCATCTCCTCGGGTCCGTTGCCGCAGTTCCCGCCCACGGCGTCGACACCGAGGGCCACGAGGGCCGCGACGGCCTGCTCGGGGGAGACGCCCATCATCGTGTGACCGCGCGTGTCGAACGTCATCGTGGCGATGATCGGCACGTCCGCCGCGGCCCGGCGGGCGCCCTCGATGGCCGCCGTGATCTCGGCCAGGTCGGACATCGTCTCGATCCACAGGAGGTCCACGCCCCCGGCCACGAGGGCCGCTGCCTGCTCGGCGAAGATGTCGGCGGCCTCGGCAGGGTCGAGCGTTCCGAGCGGGGCCAGGATCTCGCCGGACGGGCCCATGTCGCCCGCCACCAGCGCCCGCCCGCCGGCGGCCGTGACCTCCGACCTGAGCAGGACCGCGGCGGTGCGGTTGATCTCCGCCACCCGGCCTTCCAGGTTGTGCATGCCAAGGCGCGCCCGGTTCGCACCGAACGTGTTGGTCATCACGAGGCGTGATCCCGCATCCAGGTAGCCGCGGTGGATGCGCCGCACGACGTCCGGTCGATCGAAGTTCCACACCTCGGGCGGGTCGCCGAACTGGAGCCCGGCGGCGAAGAGCATCGTGCCCATCGCCCCGTCCGCAAGGATGGGGCCGCCCTCATCCAGCAGCGCCTGCCAGCGGTCACGCACGCCCGCCATCATACGGTCGCGGAGCCGGGCACCGTGCCGGGCGGGCGGGTCGGCGAGCGGCGCCCACCGGCTGCTGGAGGGCGCCGCTTCCTCGACCCCGGCTAGGGGTCCCCGGGGTCAGGGACGATCGACGCGTCGATGGTCTTCCAGGCCTCCCAGACCGCCGGCAGGTAGGAGAACGGCATGGCGAAGTCCCCGCCGTGGCCCCACCGGCGACCCCATGAGTTGCGGATGAGGAAGCCCCGGGCCTGATCCCACCCATGGAGCAGCACCGCATGGCCGCCGACCGGCTCGCCCGTCGGCGGCGGCAGTGTCCCGTCGCTGGCGGGCTGGAACCACGGGTCGTACCACGCCATCGCCACCACCAGCGGCCCGAACTGCATGAGTGCCGCCCGGAGCGCGGCGATCTCCACGGGACAGCGGTAGTAGGCCCTGATCTCGTAGCGCTTCGGATCGGGGCCACCGCCCGCGAGCGCGGCGACCCCTTCCCGCCGCAGCACGCGCAGGGCGACGCGCGGTTGCGTGCCCTCCTCGTTGGGGAACCCGTCGAGCTCCTTGCAGCGCTTGTACAGCCGGTCCGCGTCGAACGTGATCCAGCCCGGCGGCTCCGTCGGGTCGTGCGCCTCCTCGTAGCTCTTCATCGCCGAGCACGCGTAGGCGACGCACTCGGGGGTCGCGCCCTGATCCATGACCGGCGGGAGCGGCTGGCAGTCGAAGCGCGATGGTGGCGGAGCTGCCGCCGGGCGGAGGAGCCGGTCGAGCCGAAGATCCCGGTCGTCCGGCCCGGACGGGATGGCCCCCAGGCCATAGGTCGTGCCCATCGTGCAGTGCCCTCCCTGGTGAACGGCCACCCGCTCCGTCGGGGCGGTCGATGCCAGGCAGGAATATAATGAGAGTTGACCTTCGTCAAGCATCTGCGGAGATATCACCCGTTCATCGTGGGAAGGTCGTCACATACTACTTGACCGCTTCTGCTACCATGCTCTCAGGTCCACGCCGACGAACCGCCGGGGGAGCTAGCCGTGTCGGCACCTCGAACGATCCTGATCGGCCTCATGTACCTGCTGGGAGGGTTCAACACGATCGCGCCGCCCGCCCACGCCCAGCCTGGTCCGCCGACGCCGGTAGTGGCCCCGTCGCCCGCACCGGCGGACATCTCCACGACGGCCGCCGGGGTCGCCCTGGCCGCCGCAGCCGGCCGACGGTTCGCGCGCCTGGACCGCGCAGCGGCACACATGCCGCTGGAGGTGTGGACGGACGCGGCGGGCGTGCTGGTCGTGCCCCGAGGCACGACGTTCGAACGCCAGCCGTGGACCGACGGCCATGGGCACGTGGGCGTCGTGCTGGTGCCGCGCACCCCGCGCCTGGTGCTGCCGCGGCCCGCCGCGCCGGCTCGACCGGGCGTCGGTGCTCGAGCCACGAGCGGCCCGGCCTGGCGCTGGGTGGCCCAGGCCTGCTTCAGCCGGACGAGCGACGTGTGGTCCTGGCTGGACCATTGCTACCAGCTCTACGGCGCCACGGGCCTCGACGGGGCGGACTACTGGGAACTGCTGCGGTACGGGACGGCCGGCGCCAACACCCCGTGGGCGCTGCACGCGGCGTCGATCGGGTCCTACCCCACGGCCGCGAGCGCCGCCCAGGACTGGGTCCAGTGGAGCCCCCTGGGCGACCAGACGGGTCCCTGCCAGGTGATCACCGTGCAGATCACCAGTCCCCTGGCGGGCATCTCCTGGCCGGTCAACCGGTGTGACACGTGGACGATCACCAAGGGGCTCCCGGGCGGGACGTTCCAGCTGGCGTGGCACGGCCCGGGGACCCACGGCGAGCGGGGCGTGGCCTACGTGATCGCCGTCCGCGTACCCCATGGGGCGTACGCGCAATGGGCCCTGCCGGGAGGATCGAGTGGCTCACCGTTCTGACACCCGCTCCGCCGTCCTGCGGGACGACGAACTGCTCGCCCTCGACGACGACGCGCTCGTCGGCCGTCTCGCGGAGGTCCTGGCCGCGCAGGCGCGGGCGGCCGGGGCCGCCATGCCCGACCCGGGCACCCTGCTCGATGACGCACGACGGCTGCTTGCGCGCTGGAACGCGGAACTCTACGGGGCGTGCTGCACGGACGACCCCGCGTACGACGACCTGCGCGGCGAGATCGGCGATGTGGCCAGGATCGCCGACGCGCTCCTGGTCGACGCCCTGACGGACGCGCTGGCGAGCGCCTCGAAGCTGCCGCGCTCGGTCACCCGGCTCATCGCGGCGTTCGCCGTGAAGCACGGCTTCGAGGCCAGCCGCGGCCTCGCCTGTGCGGCGTGGAGCCGGGTCGTCGGGCCCGTCAGCCCTGCTAGCCCTTGACCGAGCCGCTCACGATGCCGCGCACGAAGTAGCGCTGGAGGCTGAAGAAGACGGCCAGCGGGACGGCCATCGAGATGAACGCGGCCGCGGCCAGGTACCACCACCCGTTGCCGTACGAGCCGACGAGATTCGCGATCACCAGCGTCAACGGCTGATTCGAGGGGTTGGCCGCGCCGATATAGACCAGCGCCACGAGCAGGTCGTTCCACACGAACAGGAACTGGAAGATGGCCAACGCAGCCAGGACCGGCACGCTCATCGGGATGGCCAGCCGGAAGAACGCTGTGGCTGGGCTGGCCCCGTCGATGGCCGCCGCCTCGAAGACCTCGCGGGGCAGGCCGGACATGTAGTTGCGCAGGAGGTAGACCGCGAACGGCAGCCCGTAGCCGGTGTGGGCCAGCCACAGGGCGATGAACTGGCCATTGAGGCCGAACTTGCCGAACAGCTGGAGCACCGGCACGAACGTCGTCTGGAGGGGCACCACGAGCAGGCCGACGACGACCACGAACAGGAGGTTGCGACCGGGGAACTGCATCCACGCGAACGCGTACGCGGCAAACGCGGCCACGAAGATGGGGATGACAGTGGCCGGGATGGTGATGAACAGGCTGTTGATGAAGCCCTGCCAGAGGCCGCTCTGGGCCAGCACGTAGGCGTAGTTGTCGAGCGTGACCTGCGAGGGCTGGAAGATGATGGTCCACCAGCCCGAGGTCTGGACCGCCTCCGACGGGCGGAACGAGTTGATCAGCAAGCCGATCGTCGGGATCAACCAGATGATGAGCAGGATGATCACCACGACGTGCGTCGTGAGGTGCCCCAGCGAGCGGCGCCAGCGAGGGGTGGCGGTGGCCGTGCGGGCCAGCGCGGTCGCGGCCGTCGTCATCGCATCTCCTCCTGGGCCTGGAAGCGCCGGATATTGAGGGCCATGATGGGGATGATGGCGATCATCAGGACGATGGCGAGGGCGCTGCCCTTGCCGAAATCGCCGTTGGTGAACAGCTGCTCGATCATCGCGTTGGCGATGACCTGCGTGTCGAAGTTGCCGTTGGTCATGACGTAGACGATGTCGAAGGCCTTGAGGGCCGTGATGACCATCGTCGTCCCGACCACGAAGAGGGTCGGCATCAGTAGCGGCAGCGTGATGCGGCGGAAGACCTGCAACTCGCTCGCGCCGTCGACGCGCGCGGCTTCGATCAGCTCCGGGCTGATGCCCTTCAGGGCGGACGAGATGATGACCATACAGAAGCCGGTCCACGTCCAGGCCATGACCAGCACGAGCAGGATCGTGTTGAAGCTGAAGTCGCTCACGGTCAGCCAGGGCACCGGGCCGACGCCGACGGCGGCCAGCATCGCGTTGAGCGTCCCGTCCTGCGGCGTGCCCGCAGGCTGGTACGCGAACATGAACAGCCAGATCACGCTGGCGGCGGTGGCGCTGATGGCCAGCGGCATGAAGATGATCGACTTGGCCACCGACTCGTACCGGACCCGGTCCACGAGCACGGCGATCACGAGCCCCAGACCCACCGTCAGCGCCGTGAGCAGGACGAGCCAGATGACGTTGTTCTTGATGGCGCCGAGCGTGTCCGGGTCGCTGAAGACGAAGGAGTAGTTGGCGAGACCCACGAACTTGGTCCCGAGCTGATCCTTCAGGCTATCGATGAACGTGCCGATCGTCGGATAGACCAGGAAGACGATCAGGAAGCCCAGCATCGGCGCCAGCCACAACCACGGTCGGACGCGGCCACGCCGGCGTTCCGGGACGCCCCGCAGCACCTGCTCGCTGAGGAAGATGTAGCCGACGAGGACCGCGGGGATGCCGATGAGGACGACGAGCGCCGTCCCCAACCGAGGATCCATGGCTGCGCTCCCGTGGTAGGGCTAGCCGGATGGGGCGCCGGGGCGCCCCATCCGGTACGGATCGCGTCCGCTACTGCGTCGTGTAGGCACTCGCCTGCACGCTGTCGAGGTTCGAGAGGATGGAACTGAGCTGGTCTGGATGCTGGATGTACGACAGCAGCGCCTTGTAGAAGGCCGTCTGCATCGCCGTGGGCATCTGGTCGGACGCGTCGAATACGAATGAGGTCGCACCCGACAGGATCGCCCCCAGTTGCTGGTTCATGGCGTTGGGATAGTTGGCCACTTGCTTGTTGGCGGACAGGAACTCGCCGCCACTGACGAAGAGGGACTGCGCCTGGGCGCTCACGAGGTAGTTCATCAGCGAGGCCGCCTGCGGCGTGTTGTGGAACATGCCGAACAGGTCGCCGGCACCTTCGACGGCTCCGGCGTACTGGTCCGTGATGGAGGGGAAGGGGAAGAAGTTGTAGTCGGTGAGCTTGGTCTCCTTGGCGAACTGACCGAGACCGGTGATGAAGCTCGCCTCATGGAGGAACAGGCAGCCTGGCGGAGTGGTGAACAAGGGGTCACCGGCGGTCGAGAAGTCGGCCGTCAGGATGCGGTTCGCCCCGCCGTAGCTGGTGGCGACCATCTGGCCGAACTGCTGCCAGTCAGCCAGCATGCCGGGGTCGGTCCACTTGACCTTGCCAGCCCACCAGTTGTTGTAGTAATCGGGGCCCTGGGTGTGCAGGACGAAGGACTCCAGCACGTCGGTGGCCGGCCAGCCCGAGGCCGCGCCCGACGAGACACTCAGGCACCACGGGTCGGCAGCCTTGCTGGCGTCCGTGGTCATGAGGGTCTGGAAGTCGGTCCAGGTCTTCGGCGCCGTGGTCGACAGATCACCGACGACCTTGGGGTCGTACCAGATCTGGCCCTTCGCCGACACGTCGAGGAAGATGCCGACCAGCTTGCCACCGACGGTGCCGAGATCGACCAGCGACGCCGGCGTGTTCGCCTTGTAGCTGGGCAGGTCCAACGCTGACGAGAGATCCTGGAGCTGGCCCGCGTTGGCGTACTGGATCATCTGCGCCGGGCCGGGCAGGCCGGCGATATCCGGCAGCGAGCTGCCGCCGGCGGCGATGGCCGTCGTGAGCACCGTCGGTTCATCCCGCGTGCCCGTGTAGTTGACCGTGACGCCGGTGGCGTCCTCCCACGGCTTGATCATGGCCAGGAACTGCTGCTGCTCCGAGCCGCCCCAGACGGCGAGGACGCTGACGGAGCCGCCGATCTTGGTCGGGGCCGGCGTCGCCGTCGGGCTGGACACCACGCCCGACGGGCCTGGGGTCCCCGTCGGCGGGGCCGTCGGTGTGGCCGTCGCCGACGACCCGCACGCCGCGGCCACGATGGCCGCTGTCGCGGTGATCGCCGCCAGGCGGCCCATGGATGAACTTGGACTTCGCATCCGTACCTCCTCCGCGCCGTTTTCGGCGCCGTGTGGTCGCGACCGAGCGGTCGCGACCCCTCCGGGCTGTTGGGAGCCCTACCTGGATCGCGTCAGAACACCTCCTCCGACGTGCGAGCCGGTCGCGCAGCAGAGCCGCGCACGATGAGTTCAGTCGGCAACAGGGTCCGAGGGGCGACCGGGAGCCCGGCCACCCGTTCGATGAGGACGTGGCCGACGGTACTGCCGAGTTCGCCGGCCGGAAGGCGGGTCGTGGTGAGCGGCGGATCGAAGTACGCCGCCAGCGGGATGTCGTCGAAGCCGACGACCGAGACGTCCTGCGGCACCCGCCGGCCCACGGCACGCAGAGCCCCGATGACGCCGATGGCGACCATGTCGTTGCCCGCGAAGACCGCCGTGAAGCGCCCACCACGCGCCCCCAGGTCTTCCATGGCCCGATGGCCGCTGGCAGCGTCGAAGTCACCTTCGGCGATGAGCCGCGGATCCTCCGGCACGCCCGCTGCGGCGAGGGCGGCTCGATAGCCCTCGAGGCGTTCCCGGGCCGCCGTGTAGGCGAGCGGTGCGTTGGTGATGAAGGCGATCCGCCGGTGGCCGAGCGCGAGCAGGTACTCGACCGTCCGGCGCGCGGCGGCCACGTTGTCGACGTCGACGCTGGGCAGGCGCATGCCCGGCAGGGAGCCCCGCACGATCACCGGCAGGTCGTCACCGGCCAGACCCTCACCGGCGTCATCGGCACGCGGCCCCGAGATCACGAGGCCGTCGACTCGGCGTGCGGTCAGGAGTTCGACGAACGACGCACCGGGAGGCACGGACTCCACCAGGACGCGGTACCCGGCTCCCTGGGCCGCCGTCGTCATCCCGCGCAGCGTCTCCCCGAGCAAGGCGTCGGCCGCCAACTGCTCGGGGTACTGCCGGAAGACGAGGCCCAGGGTCATCGTCGCGCCGGCCGCCAGCTGGCGGGCCGGCGCATGCGGGATGTAGCCGAGCTGCCGCGCGGTGACCCACACGCGGTTGCGGGTCGCGACACTGATGCCCGAGGCTGGGCGCCCGTTGATGACGAAGGAGACGGTCGTCCGGGAGACGCCGGCAAGGCGCGCCACATCGGCACTGGTCGCTCGCTTTCGCACCATCTGCGATGCGTCTCCTCGTGCCGCCTGCCCCTCTGGCGAGGACTTGACCGGACGTGAGGTCCGGGTCAGACTAACGCGGGTTACTAGCGCGCGTTAGTCTTTCACAGGGTGGGGATGACGTCAAGCCCCGCCGCGTGGTCGGCGGAGACGGATCGCGCGGGGCGCGACCAGCCAGAGCGGCGCTCAGCGCCAGGGAGGGTCAGTCCATGCTCCAGGCCGTCGCGGTCCCGCCGCTTTCCCTGGACGCCTACGCGCCCTTCATCGGCGAGGCCGCGGTGGCGGAGTTACGACGCTTCGCCGCTCCGCTGGCCGGGGCGCGCGTCCTCCATCTCAATGCCACCAGCTTCGGCGGCGGTGTGGCCGAGCTGCTTCCCACGATGACCGCCCTGATGCGCGACCTGGGACTCGACGCCGAATGGCGCGTCATCCCCGGCGACGACGCCTTCTTCGACGTCACCAAGGCCCTCCACAACGGCCTCCAGGGGATGAGCGTCGGGCTGGATGCCGGGCGGCGCGCCACCTACGCCGCCGCGCAGGCCCGCTTCGCGCAGGCGTTCGAAGGGACCTACGACTTCGTGCTCGTGCACGACCCCCAGCCGGCCGGCCTGCGCCGCCTGCTGCCCGCCGCGCCAGGCCGCTGGATCTGGCGCTGCCACATCGACCTGACGACCGCCGACCCCGAGACGTGGGCCTTCCTGCGGCCCGAGGTGGAGGCCTACGACGCGGCGATCTTCACCCTTCCCGAGTACGTCCAGCCCGACCTGCACCTCAAGTCGCTGGCCTACATCCCGCCCTCCATCGACCCGCTGTCGCCCAAGAACCGCACCGGCGACCCGGGCGCGGCGGGGCCCGTCGTGGCCCGCTTCGGAGTGGACCCCGACCGGCCCCTGCTCCTCCAGGTCTCGCGCTTCGACCCGTGGAAGGATCCCCTCGGCGTGATCGACGTCTACCGCCGCGTCAAGGCCACCATGCCCGGCCTGCAGCTGTCGCTCGTCGGCTCCATGGCCACCGACGACCCCGAGGGCTGGCGCATCTACCAGCAGGTACTGCGCTACGCGGGCGTGGATCCCGACCTGACCATCCTCAGCAACCTCGACGGGGTCGGCGCCGTGGAGGTCAACGCCTTCCAGCAGGCCAGCACCGTCGTCCTCCAGAAGTCGCTCCGCGAGGGCTTCGGGCTGACCGTCAGCGAGGCCCTGTGGAAGGGCAAGCCGGTGGTCGCCGGACGGGTCGGGGGCATACCCATGCAGCTGGGCGACACGGGTGGGCGCCTGGTCGACACGATCGACGGGGCGGTCGAGGCCTGCTCCGAGCTCCTTGGCGACCCCGAGCTGCGGCGCCGGCTCGGCGAGGGCGGCCGCGAACGGGTCCGTCACCACTTCCTCTCCACGCGCGAGGTGCGCGATCACCTGGCGTTGTTGCGCGCCCTCAAGGAGGACGATGCGGGCCTGCTGCCGACCGGCATCACGGCGTAGGTGCAACGGGGGCGGAACTCGTACGATCGCGTCCCGTGACCGCCCGCATCTCCCTGGCCCTCATCCTCCATAACCACCAGCCGGTCGGCAACTTCGGCTGGGTCATCGCGCGCAACCATGAGCTGGCGTACGAACCCCTGGTCGCGGCGCTCGAGCGCCATCCCGGTGTCCGCGTGGCCCTCCATTACAGCGGGCCGCTGCTGGAGTGGTACGCCGCCGAAGAGCCGGCCTTCCTGGCCCGCCTGGGTCGACTCGTGGCGCGCGACCAGGTGGAGCTGCTGGGCGGCGGCTACTTCGAGCCGGTCCTGGCCGCCCTGCCCGTGGGCGACCGCCTGGCCCAGTTGCGGCGGCTGAGCGACGCCCTGCTCGATCAGTTCGGGCGCCGCCCGAGCGGGGCGTGGCTGGCGGAGCGGGTCTGGGAACCGGACGTGCCCTCCACTCTCGCGGAGGCCGGCTATCGCTGGACGGTCCTGGACGACGCCCATCTGCGCGAGGCGACCGTCCCGGAGGACCAGCTGTGGGGCGTCTACAGCACCGACGACCAGGCCCGGCGCATCGACCTCTTCGCGACCGGCAAAGGCCTCCGCTACCGCATCCCCTTCGGCGAGGTGGACGACGTGCTGCGCTACCTGCGCGAGCACGCCACCGAGGATGGATCGCGGCTGGGGACGATGGGCGACGACGGCGAGAAGTTCGGCGCCTGGCCCACCACCTGGGCGCACTGCTGGGGCGAGGGCCGCTGGATGGAGCGGTTCTTCGAGGCCCTGGAGGCGGAGGCGGCGTGGCTGCATACCACGACGCCGTCGAGCTGGCTGGCGGAGCACGCCCCGCTGGCCCGCGTCTACGTGCCCGGCGGCTCCTACGCCGAGATGGGCGAGTGGGCCCTCGAGCCTGACGCCGCCGAGGCGTACCGCGAGACGCTGCGCAGCGACCTGGCTGCCGGACGGCCGGAGCCGCGCTGGATGCACGGGGCGTCGTGGCGCAACTTCCAGCACCGGTACCGGGAGGTCAACGACCTCCACAAGCAGATGCTGCGGACGTCCGCCAAGGTCGGCGCGCTCGAGCCCGGACCCCTCCGTGACCGCGCCGCGGACCAGCTCCAGCGCGGCCAGGGCAACGACCCGTACTGGCACGGGCTGTTCGGCGGCCTGTATCTCAGCCACCTGCGCACCGCCGCGCTGGGCCACCTCATCGCCGCCGAGGACCTGGCGGACGCCGAGGCCCGTCGGCTGGGCCGCCCGACGGACGGCGCCGTGGTCCGCGACCTGGACCTCGACGGGCGGCCGGAGGTGTTGCTCCTGGAGCCGGGCCAGATCGTGGGCCTCAAGCCGGACGAAGGCGCCGGCATCGGGGCATGGGACGTGCGCGCGGTCCGCCACCCGCTCACCGCGGTGCTCCGCCGCCGCCCGGAGGCGTACCACCGGCACCTCCGCGAGATCGAGGAGCTTCCCCCCGGCGAGGAGCCGACCGGCGTGGTCTCGCCCCACGAGCGGCTCGTGGCGCGCCAGGCGGGCCTGGGACGAATCTTGACCTATGACGCGTACGAGCGCCGCTCCGCCCTGGTGCGCCTGCTCCCGCCGGGGACCACGGCGCGCACCGTCGCGACCGGCGCGTACGACGGTCCGGACGACTTCGTGGCCGGCCCGTTCGAGGTCACGCGGCTGGGGCGCGGGCGCGTCGAAGCCCGCCGCCGCGGCGAGTACGGGAGCACGCGCGGGGCCCAGCCGGTCGAAGTCACCAAGGTCGTCACCGCCGACCGTCGACGCCGCCGACCCGGCCTTGGCGTGACGGTCACGGTCAGGCCGCTCGAGGGCCGCCTCGACGCCACGCTGTGCCTGGAGTGGTCGCTCAACCTGTCGGGCGGCGGGGGCAACCCGGCCGCCTTCTACGAGCCCGCACCGGGCAGGCACGTGCGGTTCGACGGGGCCGGCGGCCTGCGCAAGGCGACCGGCCTGCGCTTCGGCAACCGCGACGTCGGCCTCGTCGTGACCGCCCGGGCCGAGCCCGCCGCCACGGTCGCCTGGGCCTCCATCGACACCGTCTCGCTGTCCGAGGCGGGGGCCGAGCGGATGCACCAGGGCAGCTGCCTGGTCTTCGCCTGGGCGCTCCACCTCGCGGCGGGCACCTCGCAGACCGTGCACCTGACGATGGAGGCGGTCACCGATCGCGACCGGGATGCTGTTTGACGGCCGGGACGCGATGTAGGATGCGGGCACCCGAGACCGGTCGCGTACGGGGCTCGTCCAGGCGCCGCTAGCGGCGACCAGATGCAAGAGCCCGCGCCGGCCGGCTTGGCGAAGCGTGAGGCTGCGCCATGGCGCCCGTGACCTTCGATCACGTCACCAAGAAGTTCGGCGGCGTGACCGCCGTCGACGACGTGGACCTGGCGATCCTCGACGGCGAGTTCATGGTCCTGGTGGGCCCGTCGGGCTGCGGCAAGACGACCTGCCTGCGCATGATCGCCGGGCTCGAGGAGATCAGTTCGGGGACGCTGAAGATCGCCGACCGCGTGGTCAACGACGTCGCGCCCAAGGACCGTGACATCGCCATGGTCTTCCAGAGCTACGCCCTCTACCCGCACATGACGGTCCACGACAATCTTGCCTTCGGCCTCAAGCTGCGCCACGTCCCCAAGGCGGACATCGACCGGCGCGTGAAGGAGGCGGCCGACATCCTGGAGCTGGGCCCGCTCCTGGCGCGCAAGCCGCGCGAGCTGTCGGGCGGCCAGCGCCAGCGCGTCGCCCTGGGCCGGGCCATCGTCCGCGAGCCGGCCGTGTTCCTGATGGACGAGCCGCTCTCCAACCTCGACGCCAAGCTGCGCGTCCAGACGCGCGCCCAGATCGCGCGCCTGCACCAGCGCCTGGGCACGACGTTCGTCTACGTCACGCACGACCAGGTCGAGGCCATGACGATGGGCCAGCGAATCGCCGTCATGAGCGCCGCCAAACTCCAGCAGGTGGGCAGCCCGCAGGAGCTGTACGACCATCCGGCGAACCGCTTCGTGGCCGGCTTCATCGGCAGCCCGGCGATGAACTTCATCGACGCCACGGTGCGCGGCTCGGGCGGCCAGGCCACCCTGGTCTCCGACGGCGTGGACATGGCGGTGCCGGGGACGTACCCCCTCACCGACGCCCAGTCCGTCGTCATCGGGATCCGGCCGGAACACCTCGAGATGGTGGCGCCGACCGGCCTCCATGGGGCGATCCACGGATCGGCGGACGTGGTGGAGTACCTCGGCAACGAGGAGCTGATCCACATCACGAGCGGCGGCCACGACCTGATCGCGCTCATCGACAGCGCCTACCACGTCAAGGCCGGCGACGCCATCACCCTGTACGCGCCGCTCGAGAAGGTCCACTTCTTCGACACGGACGCCGGCCTGGCCCTCGTGTCGCGGCAGCCGGCGGCCGCCGCGGCCTAGGCAGGTTCGTCGGGCTCGCCGCCGAGCAGGTCCTGCACGCGCCACACGCCGGTCTCCGCCTCGGCGACCGCCAGGTCGGCGGCTGAGCCGGCCGGGGTCCGGCGTGCGGCCAGCGCAGCAAGGGCCGCATCCGTGCCGACGTCTGCGCCGGCCCGTTCGGACAGCAGCCAGCGGACCTCGAGCAGGTCGCAGTACGCCTGGATCGGGTCGATGCCCTCGCCCAGCGTCGCCCGCAGCCGTACGACGGCCGGCTCGAGGCAATGCTCCAGCCACCACCGTCCCAGCGCCTCGGGTGTGGCCGGGGTCCCCGGGGCGCCGGCCGACGCGTTGAGGTCGTTGAGGAGGATGGCGGCCTGGCCCTCGCCCACCTGGAGGCCGGTCAGGTCGAACAGGCGCGACGCGTGGTACCGCCGGTCGGCGACCGCGACCTTGAGGCGCAGGGCGTCGCCGCCGGGGCCGGGCTCGAACGAGACCTCGTCGACGACGAAACCCAGGTCATTGAGGCGGCGCAGCCGGGACTCGACGCGGAACCGCTCGCCGGGGGTCACCGGTTCCTCGCGGTGCAGCTCGTCCCACAGGTCGCAGTAGCGGGTCTGCACGCTCTCGGCCACCGCGATGTCCTCGGCTATCGCGTCCAGGCCGCGGCCGTCGATGGCGGCCACGTCGGCGAGGTCGCCGGCCACGTTCTCCACCATCAATTCGAGATCGAAGGCCCGCTGGCCGTCGGAGAGCTGGTCATGGATCTCGGCCGTCTCGGCGTCCACCAGGTACGCCTGGAGCGTCTGTCCGTCGCGCACCAGGAGCGTATTCGCGAGCGAGCAGTCGCCCCAGTAGACGCCCCGCCGGTGCAGCTCCACGAGCAAGCCGGCCATCGCGTCGAGGAGCCGCTCCCGCTGGGCCACCGTGCCCTCGCGCAGCCGGACGAAGAGGCGGCGGTACTGGAACGACCGAGCCAGGAAGCGCGTGACCAGGATCGCGGCGTCGTCGGCCGGTCGCTCGGCGAGCCCGACCGCGCGGACAGCCGGCAGCTGACGGCGCTCCAGGAGCCGCAGGGCCTCGTACTCGCGGCGTGCCGGCCAGAGGGCCAGCTCCTTGACCGCGAGCACTTCGCCATCGACGATGCAGAAACGGACGAGGTGGCGGCTCGTGCCCACCGGCAGTTCGACGAACCGCGCGTCCGCCTCGCCCCACGTCGCCAGCGGCCTGGCCCAGGGCAGCGTCAGCAGCTGAGCGCCGGGCCGCACCAGCCGCAGCGCGATGGCTGCGGGATCTGCCATGGGGTCAGTCGCGATCGACGACGAGGCTCAGCACGCGCCCCACGAGGCTCAGCACCACGGAACCGACCACGGCCGACACGATCGTCTGGGCGGTGAAGGTCGGCGGGAAGTCGCCCACGGTGAACTTGATGCCGACGGCGCCGGCGATGACGGCGGCGAACACGAACAGCACGGCGTTCACGATGAACCCGAAGAGGCCGACCGTGATGAGGTTCACGGGCAGCGACAACAGCTTGGCGATGGGCTTCAGGAACGTGTTGATCGCGGCGAAGATGAGGGCCACGACCAGCAGCGTCAGGATGTCGTTCGGCGTGTTCAGCTTGTTGGGCCACTCGAGGCCGGGTACGACCTGGATGGTCACGAACAGCGCCACGGCGTTGACCACCAGGGCGACGATGGCACGACCGATCACCGCTCACCTCCTGCGCCTGATGATACCGGCGGCCGGCGCGAACCCGGGCGCCGTCCGCACCCGCTAGAGTGACCGCATGGCGCGGCGCATCTTCCGCTTCCCTGACGCAGAAGGTTTCGTGCCGGGCGTCATGGGCGAACCCGGTCAGCGCACGTTCTTCCTCCAGGCCTGGCACGGCGGCGTGCCGGTCACCGTGACGCTCGAGAAGGCCCAGGTGGCCGTCCTGGCCGAGCGCCTGCTGGCCCTCGTCGCCGAGATGCGCCGGCGCGGCCTGCCCGTCGAGCCGCTCGTCGAGGCGCCCCCGGGCTTCCGACCGCCTGACAACGCGCCGGCTTTCCGCGTGGGCACCCTCAGCCTCGCCTGGGACGGCCGGCAGCCGGAGGTCACCATCGAAGCCGTGGCCCTGGCCGAGGACGAAGAGCCGGACCTGGAGGCCGACCCGGACGCGACCCAGCGCGAATGGGCCGACGACGACCCGAGCGGCCCCGACCTCCTGGCGGTCGTCCTCGACGCGGCCAGCGCCGAGGTGTTCGCGCGGCAGGCGGAGGTGCTCGTGGCGGCGGGGCGGCCGGCGTGCCCCATGTGCGGCCAGCCCCTGGACCCGCAGGGTCACCTGTGTCCGCGCCGGAACGGCCACGCTCCGCTGCTCAACTGAGGGCGTCATGGAGGGCCGGCAGGCGGCCCGGGGCGACGTCGTCAGCCGGCTCCGGGCGGGCGACCTGGCCCTCGAGGGGCGCCTCGTGAACGCCTCCAACGCCAGCTTCTACGGGCACGTCAGCGGGCCGGCGCCCGACGAGGCCCCGGTCGCCTGCGTCTACAAGCCGGTCCGCGGCGAGCGGCCGCTGGGCGACTTCCCGGACGGCACCCTGGCCGCCCGCGAGGTCGCCGCCTACGAGCTGTCGGAGGCGATCGGGTGGGCCATCGTGCCCCCGACCGTCCTGCGGGACGGGCCGTTCGGACCGGGCATGGTCCAGGCGTGGCTGGAGTCGGACCCGGGGGTCGATCCCGTGGAGCTCATCCGCCAGGGGGCCGCCGCGCTCCGCCGGATGGCCCTCTTCGACGCGGTGGCCAACAACGCCGACCGCAAGATCGGCCACCTCCTGCCGATGGCCGACGGGCACGTCTTCGGCGTCGACCACGGCATCTGCTTCGCCGTGGAACCCAAGCTGCGCACCGTCCTGTGGAACTGGCGCGGGGAACGGTTCACCGCGCCCGAGCGGCGGGTCCTGACCGACCTCGACGGACAGCTCGCGAGGGCGCTGGGGCAACGGCTCGACGAACTGCTGGCGCCGGAGGAGGTCGCCGCCACCCGGAGGCGGATCGCGAGGCTGCTGCGGTCCGGGCGCTTCCCGCAGCCGGACCCCGATCGCCCGGCCGTGCCCTGGCCGCCCTTCTAGGCCGCTCGAGGCGAATCATCGAGGCCCCGACGGACTACCGGTGGGGGGGAGCCGGGTCGTCGTCGAGGCCTCTCTTGCAGTTGTAACGCATCCGGGGGCGCCATGCAAGGTCAATGGCGGTCCAGCCAGGCCTCCACGTCGGCGAGGACCTGCCCGGCCTGGGTGTCGTTGTGCGGTTCGTGGTAGCCGCCGGGATACTCGATGAGCGTCACGTCGGGGGCTCCACCGGCCCGCGCCGCGGCAGCGAAGTCGCGGCTGCCGGCCGCGGAGATGATCCGATCCGCCGCGCCGTGCAGGAGCAGGAGCGGCAGTCGCCACTGGCCCGCGTGCTCGCGGGTCCAGCGCAGCGCCGTGAGCGACTCAGTCGCAGCGCGCGCCGTCGTGCGGCCGTGTACGAGCGGGTCGTGATCGTAGCGATCCGCCGTGTCCGGCCGGCGTGAGAGCGCGGCGTGTTCGAGCGGCAGGTGGACGCCGAAGGTCGGCCATACCGGCGAGATGACCCGCCCCACGCCCTCCAGGATGGGATGGTGCACCCCCGATGGGACGAGGGCCGGTGCGCTCGCGATCATCCCCGCGAGCTGCGGCCCGACGCGCAGGCCGTACTCCAGGACGATCGCCCCGCCCAGGCTATGGCCATAGACGAAGGTGCGGGCAGGGGCCGCGGCGGCCACGCGCACCTGGTCCACGAAGGCGGCCAGGTCGTCCCGGTACTCCTGCCACCGCCCGATATGGCCGCGCTGGCCGGTCGACAGGCCGTGGCCGCGCAGGTCCAGGGCATGGACGACGTAGCCATGGCCGACAAGGTGGGCCGCCACGTGGCTGTAGCGTCCGCTGTGCTCGCCGAAGCCGTGGACCAGTACGACCTGGCCGGTCGGTGGCTCGCCGCCATCGGGTCGCCATGACACCGTCGCCAGGCGGGTCCCGTCCGGGCGGTCAAGCGTGCCGCGTTCCGACTGCACACGGTCAGCGTAGCGGGCCGCATGCGACGATGCGCCGGGGTCGGCCCGGGCCGTAACTCCGGCGCCCCGCCGCGGGTAGTAGGAGACATGCAGGGGACCATGGACGCCACGACGGCCCCGGAGCGAGAGGGCACGGCCGACGACGGAGCCTGGCCGCGTGATCCGCTGGCGGCGCGGCTGGCCCGTGACCTCGACGGCACGTTCGAGGCCCTGGTGCGCGCCCACGGCGACCTCGTGTATGGCCTCGCGCTCCGCTCGACGCATGATCCGGCGGCGGCTGAGGACCTGGCCCAGGACGCGTTCGTGCGGGCCTATCGAGCGCTCGCCGGCTACCCGCCGCAGCGCATCCGTGAGCTCCACCTGCGGGCCTGGCTGACCCGCGTCACGATCAACCTCGCCCGCAACCGGGCCCGTGATCGTCTCGCCCGCCCGGCCCTGGCGCCACTCGACGACGCGCACCTGGCCGTGGCCGACGGTGCTCCGCGACCGGACGACGCGGTCCTGCGGCGCGAGGCCGCCGCCGCC